>JAEEGJ010023368.1_pt1 | contig 12983 bp, 15 predicted proteins | sample 8958761 | NCBI WGS metagenome assembly JAEEGJ01 (sample SAMN16246546, study PRJNA631951) | gut metagenome | biome: gut microbiome; feature: rumen; material: RS-attached | host: Bos | place: Iran: Karaj | collected 2018-10
AAACTTCACGCCCTTCTTCATGGCCGCTGCCCTACCCTCTCCAGTCCTTTCACGGATAAGGTCACGCTCAAACTCTGCCAGGGCCGCGAAGATGTGCATCACCAGTTTTCCTGTGGTACTGCAAGTGTCTATGTTATCCCTGAGTGATATCAGGCTAACATTCTTCTGCTGCAGCTGCTCGATGATGGCCAGCAAATCCTTCATCGACCTGCCAAGCCTGTCGAGTTTATAAACGACCAAGATGTCACCATCACGTAGGTACTGCAGGGCTGCTTGTAGTTCTACCCTCTCCCCTACTCCACTAACCTTTTCCTCATAGATTTTGTTGCAACCGGCTTCGCTGAGCGCAGTCCGCTGCATATCGAGGTTTTGATCTCTCGTTGAGACTCTGGCATATCCTATTTTCATAGCCTAAAAATTAATATGCGTTTCCCCATCCCATTCGTCGTTAATGGTGATGTTGAGTCGCAAAGAAGCAGACTTGATATTTGCATGAATCTTCGGGTATAATGAGTGTTCCTTGGATCCCGGGAACTCCACCGTGAAGTCCTCAACTTTCACCTTGAAGTTCTTTACACTGTCGATGGTGGCCACTTGAAGACCGCAAGACTCTATATAGAATCCTTCCATTTCCGGATAGCCCTCACTGATGACCTCCTTTTCACAGGCAGTCATCAATATTAAAGATGTAACGGCTAATCCTAAAAGTCTCTTCATAAATTAATAATTTAATAATTAATAATTTCTTAATTCATTTATCGTAGGGATAGATATCCCACTCCTGCAGAGCTTCGTCAGGTGTGCAGCCGTGATCCATCGCCTTGATGACCTCATACTCCAGCTTGTGTTTTCTGGCAATGGCCAGTGCTTCAGCTCTGGTACATCTCGATGGTGCAGGAAACATCTTATACCACCACCGCCAAAATATTGTCGTTGGTTTCATTAATTGTTGGACTTCTTTATATTACAAGCCCTACATAAAAGCTGGGCATTGCTCAATTCTGTTCTTCCGCCAAGGCTCCAGGCTTCTATATGGTCAACCTGAAGCTCTTCAGGGAAGAATGCCTTGCCACATTCGGCACATATATATTTTCCGTCTTTCTCTTTTCCAGCGTCACGTTCACGTTTTAGTAACTCTGCTTTATCGTCGGATGTAAACAAGCGTTTTGGATCAACACTAATGTGTTTTACTACAGCTTGTATTATATCTTCAATTTCCTTTGCCTTGTTGGTAAGCTTTGCAGCGTCACTTTTAAGGTAAAACTGAATTTTGCTGTTAATCTCATCTTTGTGTTGCTTCCACAAAGTGATATCGTTAGCAAATTTTACAGACAGGACAAACAATATTTCGATGTTCGTATATTTAGTGAATACATCTTTAATAAACTTCAGGTTCTTACTAATGTAAAGCTGATCTTCTTGAAATGCCTGGTCTTTATGTGATTTTACATAGTCACTGATAGTATTCCAGTCTTTCTTATTTAATCGCTTTGTTAATATCATCTGAAGAACCTGATATTGTGTAGCACCACGCCCCTTCATTCCAAGAACCTTGCCAACAGTCTTGTCTTGCTTTACGAACTGCGTCAATCCACGAAGATATTCACCGGCAAACAATCCATTCAAAACTTCATATTTTGATAAGGGTACTCCAAGGGTGTTTATACGGCGAAAAATTTCACGCTTTAAAGATTCAGATCCGGAACATATTATCATATTGAGTTCCTTGTTTGATAATTTTTCCTGGAATGCCGGGTCTTTTTGTCCCCATTCCATCCAAATAAGCTCTTTATAAGGCAAATCGTTCTGAAGAAATCTTGTTATTGCATGAATTCTCTGTTTCCCATCGAGGACTTCCATAATGCCATCTTCGTTTTTCCATAAGTAAAACGCAGGGAGCGGAATGTCGTTATACAAACTATCGATGACAAGTTTTTGTTTCTCGTCATCATAGATAATTTCTCTCTGTAATTCAATATCACTGATTATCTTTCCGCTATTAACAGCTTCATAAAGTTCAGCAACTTTCATATTCTGGTTACTCATATCTTACAGGTTTTTTGTTTTTGATTACCATAGAAGTGAACCCTCTTTTCAGTTCGCCATTTTTCATAAAATAGAACTGCGGACCACCCCTTTTTTCTTTTGGAACATCAAAATCGGGTTTCTCAGCACAGAATGGGGACAGACCAATTATCTCAAACTGATCCGGGTTTAATTTTGACATGATGTTAGCAGTTACGGCCATCTTTCCCTCATAGTCCATGGGGATATTCTTGACACCATCAATAATAATACAGTCATAGTTTAGGGCTTTTGGATACCTATCAGGATTCTCATAATATGACTCTGTGAGCGTAATGAAGTCATGGCGATAAGAAACGTCCAAATTGGTATACCACTTACACGCCCTTGGGATGGAACCTTCTTTATCTTTAGATAAGAGTAGAGTCCCGTCAGGTCTCATAAAACCCTTTAACTGTTTGGCATAACCCAACCACATCTTGTTTTCCCTGAAATAGTTGAATAGTCCTTGCCTGTCAAGAGCAGACAAAGGCCCAATAACAAGAAATTCCTTCTTGTTTTTGATTAGTATATGAAAAAGTTCCTCTATCTGAGAAAAAGGAGGGTTTGTAACAATAAGGTCGTAATTGCTGTAATCGATATCTTGAAACTTTACACCTTTTCCTGTTATTGGATTATATCCGCTAACGGAAATAGATTCTATGCCATAATCTTCAGCATGTGCAATCAAGAATTTTGCAAAATTGCATTTGATTAGACTTATATCTTTCTTTATCTGATTATTTGTGGCTTGAATGTCTATTTCTTTAATGGAACCGCCACCAAAAATATCATTAGAGTGAACCTCTTTTTTGCTTCTGAAGATAATTTCTTCATCATAACTCTCGTCCCAATCACAAGGGCATAGAATCCTCTTCCCTTTAAATTGTTCCTTATATCTGGGTAATTCATTTGATATATCCTCGTAAAGAGTATAGTACTCATCACGATCTATAAGTTTTTTGGATTTACCCATTGTCTTGCTTGTACCCATAAATGTGTTTTTTGATTATATATGAATGTTTACAAATCTGCAAATATATCCTTTTTCAGGCGCTACCTCCAGTCCAGGTACTTCAAAACGAGTTCTTTGTTTCTGTCGTCGAGGTTGTAGAGATATTCCACAATACTTTTATCATTATTGTGGACGTACTTGTTCATCATGTGAGCAACGAGGCCTTCCCCACCCCACTCCATCCAGTATGGCTTGGCAAACTCACCAAATCTATCACGCTCTTCCATCCAGTTCCTGGTCAGTTCTGCACCAGCTTCCAGCAGTTTATAAATATTATCCATATTATTAAATTATTAATTTCATAAATATTAATTTATTAAGAAACCCTCTTTATTGAATATTCCTCACTGATATCCACGTAGTCATCGGCCTTGACCGTGATACTGTCAGATAGTACTTCTTTAACGGTTCCTGTCACCTGATCAGTACCAGGCCTTCCCCAGACATCAAGCAGTACCTTGTCACCAACCTTCAGGTCGTGTTGGTTCCTGTCCACTTCGAAACGATAAACCCTGATTTCGTCTTGGTCGAAGTTCCAGTCAAGAAAAGCGCGAGGAATACACGTCCTGGACTCTTCAAGGGACTCTATGGACTGCTGGCCTGTTCTCATTACTAATTTATTAAATTATTAATTATTAAATTATTAATTGTGAACATCGAACTTCGGTAGAGCTGTAATCTCCTTACCATACTGTTCCTCATAGTTGGCGACACCCTTCTCCAGCATGTCGAGGACAACGGCAACCTCCTTCTGCCTGGTGTGTGCGGCAATGGCACCCAATTTGTCAATCAACTCCAGAGGCAGGACGAATGTCTTTCGAGAAGATCCCGGCTTGCATCCGGCAGCAGCACCCTTAATTGGACGTTCAGCGTTCTCTTTGGGTTTTATACCGACAAGTGAGTCATGCTGCATCTGTACGGCATCTCTATTGTCCTGAGAGACCTCGTTGAAGTTGTCAAACTGCAGGGCTGATTTCTTTTTCTCGTTTGCCATATTATTAATTTATTAATTATTAAATTATTAATTTTATCCAACTACATTCAAAATACCATCTACAGAAAGACCAACGGCCTTCTTCTGAGCCTTCTCGATGGGACGTATCGTCGATATACGCTGCACTGCCACAAGGTCATTGATCTGTGGTAGAACAGCACCGCCTCTCTTTCGGAACATATCTTTGATAACCTCTTCGTTGGGGTTCTTGACCCTGACATTTATCAGGTTCGGCAAGAACAGTCTCTTGCCTTCGATGTTGGCCAGTTCCAGAATCTTCATAAAATCCATTGTGCGCATGATGACGACATCATCATAACGGAACGGTACAACGATGGCATTGGCAGACTTGAAGTAGGGTAGGAGGTTTTCGTTCAGTGTTCCCGGACAGTCAACAAGAACATAGCAATCGCCCATGTCTTTCGCACGATCCATAAAGGCCTGTGCGTTCTGTGTGGCTTTCCACACTGGCCATGGTGCTTCTGTACCAGGATTGTTCTTAAGTTCTATAGCTCGCATATCCATGACGGTCTGGCCTTCGTCAGCATCGAGGACGGCCACCGCCTTACCGAGGCTGGTAAGATAGTTAGCGAATTGCACGGTAATGGTACTCTTGCCTGTACCTCCCTTGCCGTTTGCTATTACAATGATCTTTGCCATGTCTATATATACATTATTATATTATTAAATTGCAAAATTATTAAATTATTAATTTTGAGAAGTATGAATATCCCCATAGGGTAGGGGAGTAACTTTACAGTTATCCATCGTTTCCCAAATATCTCTGAGGAACAGGTATCTCACCATGCTCTTTCTCATACTTCGTAAGATAGGTGTTCAAGGCCTGAGCCATCACCTCACGCATCTGCCAGCCTTCCTGAAGGCACATCATGCGCAGCTTCCCCATCATGATAGGAGGAAGGGAAACTGTCGTCTTCTCAAACGGTTCATGCTCTCTGGGCCTTCCGGCTCCTGGTGCTCTTGTTTCTTTTGCCATGTTTTATATTATTAGGGATATTACAATCAAAGTTTAAGACCACGATACGACTTCAAATCAGATGCAATCTCATCAAGAACTTTGTCAAGATTTCGGAGCTGTTCTTTATCAAGGGCGTAGATGCACTCGATAGCCACCTTTTGGGCAAGAATCTTCCGGTGGGCAATTTCAGACTCTTCAGAGATTCTTGCTCCTGGTGAGCAGATCATTTTGTAGTACTCGTTGAAGCTGTCCTGCAGCCAACGGTAGCCTGTCCTCATACCTTTGCCTGTGATGTGCTGGATGGCGAAGTCAGAGACCTCAGCCAATTTTGCTCTCAATTCTTCATCGTGGGTCATAACAGTAACTTTATATTTCTGGTGGCAAAGTTACAAATTAATTTTGGAAATACAGAATTTTGGAATATATATTTTTGCCATAATATTCTAAATTAAGAATGTTTAACTTTAGGGGTAGGGTGTGGCTAATAAAACATATAGATAACATATGCCATTGAAACGGTGTGATAATTCGGAATAATGCGAAAAAAATGGGGGTTAATCCGGAATTATTCCGAATAAAATGCAGTTTTTTCGGAATTTATTTGGTGATCTCGAAGAAAGTGCTTACCTTTGCAAAAAGTGTTCAATTAATGTATTGATAACATACGCCCCCCGTAAGGCGCTGGAACGAAGTGACAGCGATCTTTCTGTTCCGGCTGCTCGACAGAGCAAGCGAAGCGGCGACAGAGAGTGGCCGTGGGGGTCTTATTCTAAGACCCCTTATATATTGGGTGGGAGATGCGTAGCAGACAGGGGTCTGGGGAGGGAACTCCCCAGCGGGGGTTTGGGGGCAGAGCCCCCCACCAAAACACCCGGAATAAAATCTGTATGCATCACCCAAGCCCGACTAAGATCAGAGATGACCAGGATGATGAACACCATGCGTCATCGTGACTACGATGACTTCGTCGAGGGGTATGGGGACGTGACAATGGACGTCCCCATGGTAGGGTAGAGGTGGCCTCCTTCAACCTCACGTCTCAGGGAGGAGTGCGACCGAAGGGAGTGCGACGGATGGACGTGAGGCACAGGGGTCTGGGGGAGTAGCCCCCAGGTAGGGGTATGAGGGGGCGACAGCCCCCACAGGAAAGGGGTACGGGGGAAACCATCGACAGCCCTCAGAGAAGAATACTAATGTCAAGAAATATGAGCGACGAAATAACAGAGAAGAAGAATCCGTCAGTCATCGAGCAGGATCTGTTCATAGACCCAGCTGATATCGATGACTCTGATGAGCGTTCATTCTATGAGAAGTGTGACTTCATAGAGCATCAGAAGCTCTTTGATGTAAGCCCGGTATATATACCTGACTTCATTGGTGAGATCTTCGAACGCCCACAAGGTGATTTGAGGTTCGTCGAGCCTTTTGAGGAACGTGGTGCAGAACGATATCTTAAATGGCGTGAAGAAGAAAACGCAGGAAAGGAACATGACTATACAGAAGGTCAGTTCCAGTACAATCCCATCGTGTTCTACAAGACGAGAAGAACAACAGCCAAGAAGAGTGTAAAACAGAAGGATGGCACACTGTCAAGTGATAAGAATACCTATCAACTGTTGCTAAAGGACGACTACAATACAAAAGACTGGCTTCAGACGCGTTATTTTGCGCTGATGGCTCCTATTACCTACGTCGGCAAATCTACGGCCAACAAGAACGCCAGATACCTCTACGCCTTTGCTATCGACCTTGATGGTGTTGGCATTGAACAACTGAAGGTATTCTTCATCTATATGTCACGTCGATGGAGTAATGGCCTGCTTAAAGGTCTCCCCATCATCCCCATGCCAAACATTATAGTCAATAGTGGCCACGGACTTCACTTGTACTATACAATGAGATATCCGCTTGCCTTGTATGAGTGGAATGCAAAGCTGCTGCAACAGTTCAGCAGGGCATTATATCATCTTGTCTGGTATCCGGCTAATGAGAAGAACGGAGAGCCAGGAACAAGCACAGAGAAGACAATACATTGCCTCGGAATCTATCACTCTTTCAGAATGCCGGAAACAATGACAAAGCCTCTGCGAGTGAATAAAAAAACAAATGAAGCCGTAGGAACCGGTGTGCCTATCAAAGCGTGGAAAATGCGCTCAGAGCCTTATACACTGTTTGAGCTGGCCAAATACTTTGCCTATGATGATGAATTGAAGAAGAGATTTACACCCAAGGTCATGAGCGAGCTTGAACGTGGTGGCCGTATGCTCAACCCGAACAGGTTGACTTTGGAACAGGCACGTAAGAAGTTCGGCGAGGAATGGTATAACAACCGAGGGAAAAAGGGTAGGTTTACGACCAACAGAGCATTGTATGACTGGTGGCTGAAAAAAATAAGTAATCCTTCAAAGGGAGGTGTCAAGGAAGGCCATCGGTACTTCTGCATCATGGCACTGGCTGCATTTGCCAATAAATGCGGAATAGAGGAAGAAGAACTTAAAAGGGATGCAGAGTCATTGCTGGGGAGCTTTGAAGACCTCACAACGAAAGCAAACAACCATTTCCGCATGTCTGATATACATGCTGCTCTGAAAGCATTCAAGAAAGAAAACTCCGTCAGATGGTCGCCCAGAATGATTGAACACTGGACGGACATTGAGATGAAGAAAACGAAACGTAATAAGCGTGATCAAGAAGTTCACTTGAAAATGGCTCGCATGATGAGAGACTTCAAAACAACGGAAAAGGGAAAGAGTGACTGGAGGGAAGGTAATGGGCGTAAGCATGAAACACTTGATAACAGTAAGGCTGCTGCAGCTATCAAGGAATGGATGCTGAGCCATCCTGATAACACAAACAAGTCGGAATGTGCCAGGGATCTTAACCTGTCACGTCCGACAGTACGAAAATGGTGGAATGAGATAGAGAATATCATCGTCGATAGATCCTATGAATTCGACGAGGAAGAGATGGGTGGTCTCGTTGCAAGAGAAGCAGATCCTTACGAGGAAGAAAGAGCACGTCTTGAAAAGGAGATACTTGAATCCCTTAACGCAGAGTTCAAGGATAAGTGGGGAGAGATGAGTGTATCCTTAAAGCAAACGGATGAAGAAAATGTTGACTATGATGAGGAAGCTGATGCTCCTATTCTAAGGTAATATTACTTAGTTAAATTAGCTAAGTTAGCTAAATTAGCTAAGTAAAAAACGCAGAATATGACATGCTCAGTGCCGTCCAGTAGTAGAGTCCTAACCACATCGACAGACAAGCTGACGAAGTGACCGTACACTACTGCTGGAGGTGGATGAATAAAAGTAACAATATATTACAGATATAACGGCGGTGTCTATCGTGTTTACACGGACGCTGCTGTCATATCCTTCATATATCATCACTACTATTCCTGGCATCCACTGGCGACACTGATTACATATCATGTCTCTGCTAATACATCATGATATGCTGACTGCAGTCAGTGCTATAGCATAATGGCGTATATGGGGGAGGGCTTCATCAGTCGGCATGATATGCTCGCCTGTCAGCTCTGAAGAGCAGCCCTCATTAACCACTCGCAAGCTCGCTTCAAGGTACTGAACGTTATGGGGGCAATGCTGCCCCCTATACCCCCTTCCTCATGCTATAGCAGACAGCATGACACAAGTCATCATGCACAAGCAGATGACAATCTATAGCATTCTACAGTGACCACCAGAACCAGTCAGCCATGGTCACACAACGACAACTCCAGAACTTCTGGAGTTAAAGATATCTAAGAAAGTACAGATATCCCTGAAGAAACTTGCACGTCTCAAAAAGAATCCGTAACTTTGCCGCAGGAAGCGACCAATATATTTTGGTGTAGCCTAATATACCAAAATTTGCGTGTCAAAGACAACGCCGCACCTGGTCAGGTGCTAAATTTAGGTAATTAGGCCACGGGGTTCCGCCCCTTTGGATTCCCCGGCAAGGAGTGACTTCTCCCTGCACCCACCGCCCAAGGCTCTGCCCTGGGAACCTGCGAAGGGCGCTCAGCCCTTTCGATACCTTGACGGGGAGTGACCCTCTCCCTCGACCCACCGCTCAGAGGTCTCGACCTCTAAGAACTCCGACCAGGGAACTCCCTGGACCCTACTCGCTCAACCAACATTGTTTAATATAAAATATAAGATATGGCTAAAGGAGATGGTTTCGCAGTATGCACGATGAAGAAGCAGTCTGGCGGCGGTGGCGGCCTCTCTGCTCATATCGATCGTGAAGTATATTCCCCTGAGCTGGACAGGATGGTTCCATTCCGTCCGGCCAGTGTCCGTGATGATTCGCGCACCGCACTAAACCGCGAGTGCATCGAATCGACTGTGAAAATCGGACGCACTCAGGCAATCTGGAATAGATTGTCAGAGGCTGGATTTTCAAGAAAAAAAGATGACAAACAAGATGACTCTAAAAAGACGCGCAAGATAAAAGACAGTGCTGTAATAGCATTGTGTTTTGTCTGCACATCTGATGAAGAGACAATGAAGAAACTGGAGGCTGAAGGCAAGCTCGATGACTGGATCAAGCGAACTATTGCCTGGTTCCAGAAAGAGTTTGGTAAGGAGAATGTCGTGTCGGCTGTGCTGCACATGGACGAGACTTCACCTCACCTTCATATAACAGTCGTGCCCATCACAACCAAGGAGGCGAAGGAGCGCAAAGAAAAGCCGAAGTTCGACGAGAACGGCAAGCCCATAAAGAAGTATGAAACCGACAAGGATGGTAACATCGTCCTCGACGAGAAAGGACGTGCCGTTGTAAAGAAGCGCAGTTACAAAAAACAGGAGGTAACGGCCAGACTGTCGGCAAAGGATATCTGTAACCCTGTTGCCATGGATCGGTGGCAGACAGATTATGCCGAAGCAATGAAGGTGTTCGGCATGAAGCGTGGTGTTAAGGGCAGTAAGCAGAAAAATGTTCCGGCTGCAGAGTGGCAGCTTCAGCAGATCAATGGTCAGCTGGTGGCAGTAGAGAAAGAAGTGGAGGAACAGGAGGCAACAAAGAAGGCCAATGCCACCACCATCGAGAACCAGGAAGCAACCATCAGCGACAATAAGGCCACCATTGAACAGCAAGAATCTTCTATCAGCAGTAACACGGCTGCTATTCAGGAACAGGGTGATACTATTACTACTAATAATAGTATTATAGAGGAACAGTCGGCTACTATAAACAATATGCGGACTGAGAAAGAAGATCTTGAAGATGCTATAGCAGAGAAGAAACAGGAACAGGAAAAATTGAATAATTCCACATGGCTTGACACCATGAAGGGATTAGTCAATAAGTCCGATAAAGATAAAAAGTACCTGGCAGAGATTGCTCGACTGGAACAGTTGAATCTTGCCGTTGATGAGAATGGAGAACCGGTGCGTTACAAGTCAGGTAACCAGGCATCATGGCCACGCTATGCAGAATTCTTACGCGGTCTTATAAAATCAGAACGCGATAAAATAAAACCTGCCGTTGATGCAGCCGTAAGAGATGCTAACAACAGTCATCAACAGGAGGTTAATCGTTTGAATAGCAAGATATCTTCCCTAAACAATCAACTTATGGAGAAAGACAAGAAAATCCAAGAGTTGGAAGATGAGAAGAAAACGCTCCTTCAACGCATCAAGGCGATAAAGGATGCTATTGTGGCAACCTTTGGCCCGAAGTTCAAGGCAGCAGTAAAGGCTATTATGGAACGTGCCGAAGGTGATATGTGGAGATTCACACGTTCCCAAAAGAAAGATGTGGAAACGAGCCTGTTAACCCAAAAGTCTGTTGACAGTCGAAAGGAACTGGGTAAAGAGGCTATTACATATGCGAAGATATTATTAGAAGATAATAGCGAGTGGGAACGCATACCTGCTGAAGTTGACCAAGTCGCCGAGGGTAAGTGGGATGCTCATCAGGAACTTCTTGATGCCGCTGCCGCCGCAGTCGTGACGTTGAGTCAGACATCTGGCAAGAAGAATTTTAATGCTACAGAACAGGCAACTATAAATGCTTATTTAAATGATGGAGGCACCATCGGTGAAATATGGGAAGCCGCTAAACCAGATGTAGGATATTGGAGTGACTATGCTGAGAGAGTCCTAAAAGCTTACGGCAGCGGCGAGACCATCAGCCAGGGTCTCAAACGCGGTTAATTTAGCTAACTTAGCTAAGTTAGCTAAATAAAGTTCAATAAAGTTAGACTTTTACAAAGTCCCAAAATCGAACCATCCTACGCCGGTAATAATGCCGTCCTGGGGTGGTTCGATTTAATTGTAATTTAAAAGAACCAGGCAAGCCATGCACAGAGTAACGTGCATAAGTCGTCGCCATATGACTCAATCAAAAACCAAAGACAAGGCCTTTCAAGAATAAAACACAAAACATAATTCACTGCAAGTCTGATGGCCAGGATAATCAGGATGAATTTAAAAAATATCTTTCTCATTTTGTTTTTTTTGAGAAAGATACAATGCGGCTTCAGAAATGTCAATGGCAACTTTGGGTGGGAAAAAAAGAAAGACTCACGAACACAGTCATGAGCCTTTCTTTAAAGCCTAATCTATACTTGATCTATAGATTATACGGGGTTATCTTGAGGTCAAAGTCTGGTGCGCTTTTTCGCGTACAAATAATCCGCACATAGCCTTTTCCATTCTTTAATGCACGAAAAGCTTTCTTGATTTTATTCTTGTTATAAAAATAGTGAGTCCATTGTTTATTAATCCACGCTGATTGTTTGTTGTTATGATCCACTGCCAGTCTGTCATCTTTAAATTTGAATTCGAGCTTATTGTCGTCAGTATAGTAACCAAAAGTATAGAAAATACCATGACTCATCCCATCGTTCATTTCAAACGAGTCGAATTGTCCACTCTCAGTAATGATCTTAAATTCCCATCCTTCCCAATCGCGGAGAATAAGACTTCCGATTCCTTCTAAGTCATAACGGTAAAACACACCACCTTTCTCATCTTTTAGATCGTCGGCTTCTATGGTTCCCGTACTCCATGTTCCCTGTGCACAGACTGTCAGCCCGGCAATCAGCATAAGCACAATTGTAAATAGTTTCTTCATAATCGTTTTATTAAAACTGAATACTCAATCATGGGATATCTAATCACCAATTATCATCGTCATTTTTGATAGTAGATATATTATCATTTAAATACTGAATAAGGCTTGAAACTGTTAGCAGGCCATTATAATGGCAGTTAATAAATGCCATGGCATGTGAATCCTTTTGTTTTGCGTCTGGAACAACCGGATAACTATCCCCTGGAGTTGTGTGCTCAGCCCCCTTCCAAGTACCAGCAATGTACTTAAATATTCTTGACGTTACCCTGACTCTATTCTCCTTAACTTCTATTATTACTTCTTCGTTGGCATTTATATAAGTTCCGTAAGCACCAGTTGTTTGTCCAACCCCTTTAAGTATTCCTGATATTCTGAAATTTTCGTTAGAACCGACATTACTTTGAACAGCATCTGGGAACTTGATTTTGCACCATGCAGACAAAACATTACTAATAATATCGGCACTAAATGTTGTGTCACATTTGATTACGTACTGATGCTTGATGGTTTTATCTGAAGCTATTGGGAATGCTTCAAGAAGTTTTAGAGACCATGTCTTATTACCTTTCTTTTTATACATAGCTTGTACGTCATCGAACTTCTTTTGTGCTTCCTCATAATCTTGACTTTGCCAAACATGCTTACTCTGCCCGTAGCTTACTACGGCCAACATAATACCTAAAAGTAATATTCCAATTCTTTTCATAATCGTATGTTTTATAAATTAATTATTCAAGTTTCGCATGTTAAAAATTTGTTGAGATAAGGTCGCCAAAAAGAGCACAGGGATTTCCGTATGTCGCAGAAATTTTGTAACTTTGAAGTGCTAACAATAAAGTACA
>JAEEGJ010023372.1_pt1 | contig 12982 bp, 13 predicted proteins | sample 8958761 | NCBI WGS metagenome assembly JAEEGJ01 (sample SAMN16246546, study PRJNA631951) | gut metagenome | biome: gut microbiome; feature: rumen; material: RS-attached | host: Bos | place: Iran: Karaj | collected 2018-10
TTCGAGTAGCTGCGCTTCTGGAGGCAGTTGATCGCCTTGTTGATCGCGGTCTGCAGCCCCTCCGGGTGGAGGCCCGCCATCTTGCCGGCCTTAAGCGCCTGGATCGCCCACCCCGCGAACGAGAGGTCGTCGCGCGTCGAGTTCTTGTTCACCTTGTAGTCCCATCCGCCAGTCGAGGACTGGTTCTCGACGATGCGGTACAGGCAGGTCTGCGCCGCCTCCTTGCAGTTCGGGTTCTTCGTCATGCCGTACGCCTCGCAGAGCGCGTAGGTGCCGATGAGGAAGCTGTACTCGTTGCCGTCGGTGGGGCTAAAGTGCGGCACATTGTCGGCACCAGTAGTGATGTGGCTGATCAGGTAGTCAATAGCCATCTGCACAGTCGGGCCGAAGTCGCGCTTGTAGGGCGAGGGGGAGCCGGGATATTCACCGTGGGCAAGATAGGTGAGGACGGCAAAGGCGGTGTTCGCCACGGTATTGCCGCCAGAACCCCAGCTGCCGTCGGTGTTCTGGTGCGCCTTGAGCCACCAGAGGACCTTCATCACCGACATCTCGGTGCGCGGGTCGCCATACTTGTCGCCGCCGCTTGTCACCCTGCCGATCGTGCCGGTGTTTCGTCCTCCATTTATATTTTTCATTGCCACTGGCGACTTGATGTTCATCACGGCATCAACAGTCGCCGGCTTCACGGAGGTGTCCGTCGAGTGCGTCTGGATGGGCGCGGGCGGGAGGTTTGAGATTGGCTCGGCAGTAGGCGCGTCGACGGTGATTTCGATTTCCTCCGGAGGAACGATGTCTTCCGGCGTCTCGGGCTCGTCGGGCGGTGTCTGGTCAATAGGATCGTCCTCGATTGGCGCAATGTCAACGGGCGGCAATTCTGTCCTCTGCGACGAAATAGCCGTCACAACACAGAGAACTATGCCAAACAAAGTCGGCACGACAATCGCCGTGAGAGGCGCCGAGAGGCGCTGGAGTTCAATTCGCGCAAGCTTGTATTCGCGCGTATCTCGAGGCATCCTAAGGCCCTGAAACATTTCAAAAAGCCTGCGGAAGAATCCTTTTTCAGTATATTTGTCGTCGTTCATATTGCACCTTCCCTTCTGGCGGTTCTTTCCCGCCGCAAGGTAAAGGTGCACCTTCCGCAGTTTTTCCGAAAAATTTTTCGATGCTGCGTTCTAAATTAAAAGCGAAGACGAAGGCCAATGCCGCCATGTGTCCAGTCTTTATGCGCGCAACGGTATGAGCTCGACTCAATTGCATGGCGTGCGGCCTGCCCCACTACCTCGTACTGCTCAGCGAACACGAACGCGGACACATTCTCGGAAACCGTCCACCCCAGCTCCAGCCGAAATGTTATGGACGACACACCGTCATGCCACCGTTTGCCGTCGGGACGCGTGCCAATCGCACGGCGGTAGTTGCGGCTACTTCCGCCATCTACATAAACGCTCGGCGTCAAATAGAAGTCATCGAGGAACGAGAGTTTCTTTTTCACGCCTGCCCTGAAGTACAGATAGTCGTTTCCGTGAAAGCACTTGCGCAAGCGGTAAAACGGCACGATATACGGATTTGACAGTTCCTGATCGATCTGCCACCACGAATAGGTCCTGTTCGACGACGCATAGCCGCTTTTAAAGCCTCGGTAGATCGTCCACGAGCGCGTGATGTCGCTCTTTAGCCGCCAGCCATCGGCGATGTCGAAGCCGTATTGCCATGTCAGGCCGAACTCAGTGTGGTAGAGAGCGTGACGGTGCGCGTCGTGCCGTCGGTCCGTGAGAGAGCTTACGTCCCAGTTGCGGATACCGAAACGCCCGAATTCGCCCACGTCGTATCCGGCGCGGACGTTCGTGATCTGCATCGGACGGTCCTCGACGATCTTGCCCAAGGACTGGTAGGTCGAACGCACCTCGGGCGTCACTTCGAGGAAAAACGGAGAGAGAACGCCTGCTGCCAGGATCGCGATCACTTAATGTCTTCGGTCTTGAGGTTGCAGGCGTCGAGCGACACCTTGTGCACCTTAAGGTCGTGCAGGTAAAGCCCCGGCGGGTTGGGAATTTCGCCGCGTATTATGCGCGCGAGTTCCTTGAGCTGCCCGGCGTAGCGGTCCTGCGGCGCATTGAACGAAAGGCGATTGATTCCCTCGCGGTAGCCGAGCGCCTTGGCCTTCGCGTTGACATTCTTGAGGAACATCTTGATCTCCAGCTTGTCCACGCGGGAAAGCCCGTCTTCGTTTAGACCTGTCGTGTGCTTCACGGTGCGGAAGTCCTCGACTGGCTCCAGCTCCATCGATCCGTCCGTGCCGTCGATCCGAATGTGGCGGCAGGGCTGCGTTCCGCGCGAGCAGACTCGTATCGTAACGTTGGCGCGCGGATACTCCATGATCGTGAGCGAATGCGTAACGGCCCATTCGGGATCGCCGGGCGCGGGCTTCAGAATCGACCACGTCTTCTGCGGCATCTCGTCGTTGAAGATTGGCATCGCCCACTCGATCGCGTGGCACGCAAGCAGATATGCAGTTCCGCCCGGGTAGTGAGTGGCGTATTCTGGGTACTTCGGGTATCCGTAGCTGTGGTCAAGATCGGCATCGATGGAGTATATCTCGCCCAAGACGCCGCCCTTCGCGAGCTCGACCATCTTGTTGATCGCCTCGTTCGAGCGGAACATGTAGCCGATCTGGAGCGGAATGCCACGCGCCTCGCAGATGTTCGACATCTTGCGATACCCCGCCTGGTCTACGCCGAGGGGCTTGTCCATGTGCATCGGAATCCCGTGTCTCGCGATTTCAGTCGACACCTCAACGAGATCGGAGTTCGCCGTCTCGACCACAATAAGGTCGGGCTTTACCTCGTCGAACACCTGCTGCGGCGTGAAGCAAGGATAGTTCGTGTATGTCCCGACTCTCGGCTCAGACATCCGCATCGCCTTTGACGCGCGATCGTCGACCCAGCCGACCAGCTCGAAGTCGTCCTTCAACAGCCGCACGGCGTCCCACTTGCCCTTGGAGTGGTTGTGGATTATGCCCCAGTGGACTACGCGGATCTTGCGATTGCCAATGGGCTTCCATTTCGGCCCACTGCAAACAGTGGAATTTAGGTCAGACCTGTTTTCCACTGTTTCAGATGCGCATCCCGCGAGCGCGACCTCAAGCAAAAGGATTCCAACCGTTGCGATAGTCCTGGGTGACATGGCTATCCGCCTCCTTGTTGTTCGTGACATGATGTCCATCCCACTTGAGGACGCTTCCCTTCCCCGCAAGCGCGGAGATGTTGCCGAGGCAGACCGTCTTTGCAAGCGGAACCGAGTACTCGAAGTTGTCTATCGTCTGTTCTCCCGCGCGAATTGCCTCGTAGAACTCGTGGAAGTGCTTCGGCGTGACAATGCGGTAGTTGAAGTCGTCCGGTCTGTCGACGCGCGGCATGCACCAGCCGTTCTTGCGCGGCATGAAGCGGTAGCCGCCGTGGTGCGTGAACCAGAGGTTGCCCTTCGTGCCGATGAAGAGGATGCCGTTCTTGTAGAACGGGTCCTTCTCGAACCCGTTCGCCTTCTCGACCTCCAGCACCTTCGGCGGGATGTTCAGCCATTCGCGCTTGTGGGGGATGCCGTACTTGTTGACGTGCGCCATGTCGTACGGAACGCCGTCGTTGAGCCCGTCCCACCAGTGCATCGTGACATCGTAGCCGAACTTCGACGTCGGGTAGTGGAACTCGAAGGCGTCGCGATAGGCCCATGCGCCGTCAAGCGCAAACTTCGCCTCGTGGCATTTCACGGTGTCAGGATCCTTCAGCCCGAGAGCCCAGAACGCGACATCCATGATGTGCATGCCGAGGTTGCCGATGGAACCGTTGCCGTAGCCGATCCACGAATGCCAACCGTGCGGATGCATTCCATCCTGGTCGGGGCTCTCGGGATAGAAGTCGCATACGGGCGAGCCGCCGCACCAAAGGTCCCAGTCCATGCCCTTCGGCGGCGGAACTGCCGCGGGGCGCTGGTATATGGAGTTGCAGCGGTCGTCGTACGCCCACACCTCGCGCACTTCGCCAAGCGCCCCTTCCGCGATGCGGTCGACGCAATATTTCATCGACGGGAAGGAGTGCCCGTAAGTTCCGCACTGCGTGACGAGCCCGGGGTTCTTCCGCGCCTCCGCGAGAATGAGATCGCATTCCGCCGCCGTGAGGCAAAGCGGCTTGTCGAGATAGACGTGGATTCCGCGCCGCATCGCCATTACGGCGGGAAGGACATGCTGGTGGTTCGGCGTCTCAACGACAATGGCGTCTATCTCGCCGCCCATCTTGTCGAACATGTCCTGGTACGTCGCGAAGCGCCGCGCCTTGGCGTAGTTCTCCCTTTCCGCCGCGCCGCACGTGTCGGCGACATGCCTGTCCAGCCACGCCAACCGCGCCGGGTCCGGATCGACAATCGCGACAAGGTCCTCGCAGAGAACGCCGTCGATCATGTTCGCCGTCTGGAGCCCGCACCCGATCAGCGCGACGCGAATCTTCGACCCCTTCGCGATCTGCCGCGCCCGGCTCATGCCGAAATTCGCGCAGCCTATGTTAAAGAGCGACAGCGACGATGCCACCGCCAGCCCCTTCAATGCAGTTCTTCTTGTCATGTTCATTTCTAGGATCCTTGTTGCTACTTTATGAAAGCTTCTCCAAGCGCATAGGCGAGGCGTGCGCCGGCGAAAAGCGTGCAGAGTGTCATGAGATTTCAAGTCCCTTGCTTGCTGTTTTCATGATGCCTATATTATCGCATAATCTGGAAAGCCTTTCTTGCACATTGCAAACAAAAAAGTGTATAATTCGCTCATGAAGAAATTCCGCACGAGGTTCTCGAAGAAGACAATCCCGCCCGCCCGCATCAAAAGGATGCGCGACGCTTTCTTCAGAAAGGCGGGGCCGGCCATGCAGCTTCTCTGTGACCTTCTCGAAAACACGCCGAGCATCGCCCTGGTGGTGAAGGACGCCGAAGGACGAATTATCCACACCAACCGCTATAATGCAGACATATCTTGCTGGCGCTCGTCAGCCGACATGATTGGCTACACGTCCGAGGAGCTGTATCCGCCGGACCAGGCGGCCGTCTATGCGAACCGCGACCGCGAGGTGATGGAGACGGGCGTTCCCATAATCGAGCGCGTGTATGGTTTCGTCGCAGACCGTTCCACCAACCTTAACTGCGTGACGGTGCGTCCAGTCGTCTCCATCGAAGGGAAGCGCATCGGCACTGCAACCGTGTACTGGCGCGCGCAACAGAAGTTGCAGACGGCAAACTGGTATGACCCGATTCGAAAGTCAGTCATCTACCTAAACGAACACTATGCCGAAGATATCACTGTCGACGAGCTTGCAAAAATCGCGCATTACTCACCGGCGCAGTTCAGGCGGCTCTTCCATTCGCTGACGCAGATGTCGCCAGCAAGCTACATAGTGAATGTCCGCATCAACGCCGCGAAAACCCTTCTCGGCACAACCGACCGCCGCATAAGCGACATCGCGTCAGACGTCGGTTTCTTCGACCACTCGCACTTCATCCGCACCTTCAAGCGCATCGTCGGAGCAACGCCCGCAAAGTATCGCAGACACCTGACCATGTGGGCGCATCGCGGCGACGAACCTTGACGATCGCTAGATCACGGCCGACTGCGGGAGAATTCTTCGTAGCCGCGTGCGCGGAGACGGCAGGCGGGACATTTGCCGCAGCCGCGTCCCGGGATGCCGTTGTAACAGGTGAGGGTGCTGTTCTCGATAACTTCGAGGATACCGAGCTTCGCCGCAAGGGCCCACTCCTCCGCCTTCGTCTTGTGGATGAACGGAGTCACGAACTTGACCGGCCAGTCGAGCGCAAGGCGCGTCGCCTTCTCGTGTGCGCGAATAAACGCCGCGCGGCAGTCGGGATAGCCCGAGAAGTCCGCCTCCGAAACGCCAGTCCAGACCTCTTTCGCGCCAAGCGACTTCGCCCAGACAGACGCAAGAGTGAGGAAGACGGCGTTCCGGCCTTCCACGACGGTGTTGGGGCACTTCGCGCCCTTCTTCTTCTCGATTGCGACGCCCTTCGAGAGAAGCGCGTTGTCGGTGATCGAGGAATAGAACGAAAGCGGCACGCGCTTCCACAAAGCGATCTTGAATATTCCCTTGGCGAGACGGCGCGCGAACTTCGTCTCGAGTGCATGGCGCTGGCCGTAGGCGTAGGTAATCGCAGCGACGTTTTCAGCGCCGTGCTTCTTCACGGCCATCGCGAGCGCGGTCGCGGAATCCTGCCCGCCGGAAAGAACTACCACTGCCTTCATGCGATCCCCCATTCCTTGAGCGGCTCGACGGGGAGCCCCATTATGTTCTCGTAGCTGCCAGAGTACGATTCGACGATCAAGTCGCCAGACTCGTCTATGTCATACGCGCCCGCGCGGTCGGTCGGCCTCACGCGCGCGACATACTCCTCTATCGTCGCCTCGGAAAGTTCGCGGAACTTTACGTCGCTGCGGACGACCTTCACTTCGCCATCGAACGCGACTCCTGTAAAGACTGTGTGAACTTTGCCTGCGAGCTCGCGCAGAAACTCCTTCGCCTCTTCGAGATCGCGCGGCTTGCCGTAGATGCGATCAGAGAACCACACGATTGTGTCGGCGCTCAAGACGCCCTTGCGTCCAAGAAGCGCCGCGCCCTTTGCAAGCGCGTTCTCTCTGACCGTCCGCTCGGGGTCTGCGGGATAGGAGACTTCAGGCGCGTCTGTCTTGACGACCTCAAAGTCGACGCCGAGGTCCTTTAGTATTTTCGCCCGCCGTGGGCTGCCACTTGCAAGTACGATTTTCATGAGCAAATGTAGACGAGAACAGGTTTCGTCGTGGTGAGCGTGACGCGTGCGGCGCTTGCGCGGTTAAGAGTCGCGCAATAGAGGTTCTTGAACTTCACGCCGGCAAGCGGCCATTCAAGACCCGTGGAAGTCATGCGCGTCGCGGGATCGACGGCGAACACGCTAACCGGCGTTCCCCTCGAGACGCGGAACGACGCCTTGCCGACAACAGGGACGAAGCGGCCGAATTCCGTCACGATCTCGACGCCGAGGTCGAGCGCGCGGAAGACGTTGCCGAGAAGATGGTCTTCGCGCTTTCCCATCGCGCCGACGACGACGAGCTTCTTGAGGCCCTTCGCTCGACACCAGCCGACGGCCTTAGAGAGATCATTCGTCGACTGGTCGGGAACTGTCACGATTTCAGAACCCTCTGGATGGTGGCCGATGGAATCCATGTCGCCAACGACTGCGAAAGGCGACTTGCCGAAGCGCCGGCAGTAGGCGTCTGACGCGCCGTCACACGCGACTACGCGCTTTGCGCCCGCGAGAATTTTCCATGCGGCGCCATCCTTCTTCGGGAAGTCGCCGTTTGCAAGTATCACTGCATCAAATGACATAGTGCTTGAGGTTCTCCCCGTCATAGTAGCCGAACGAACGCGACGAGCCGCCCTTGGGGAGCGACACCGACCCCGGATTGAAGATCGTCATCCCACACTCGAGCGTCTTGAGTTCGGGAACGTGTGTGTGTCCATGGACGAGAACGTCGGCGATTCCTATCGGGGGAAGCTTCCATTCATTCCACAAGTGGCCGTGAGTGAGGAAGAACTTCTTGTTCCCCGCGTCAAGCACCTGGTAGTCGGCGGTGATCGGGAACTTGACCATCATCTGGTCGACTTCCGCGTCGCAATTGCCGCGCACCGCGACGATCTCGTCCTTGTGCGCATTGAGCATCTCCGCGACCTTCACGGGGTCGTAGAAATTTGGGACGCCGTTCCTCGGCCCATGGTACAGCAAATCGCCCAAGAGCGCAATCTTGTCATAGCCAAGCGCAGCACCAGCCGCCAGCGCCGCATCAAGCGCCGCCGGCACACCATGTATATCGCTAAGAAAAAGTATTCTCATGTCGCCACCGAGTCTTTTGAAAATATTTTACCATATTCCCGGCCGCCATGCCCAACCTCAGCGCAGGGATCTAAATCAGAGCCGTGCTTCTTATCACACCACTGGATCGCCGCAGTGGTCGCGGCGGCCGCAATCGCGGCAGAAGGCACCACGCCAGACGGAGTCGAACTGCTCGACGAGAGGATTGACGAGGGCGGGGTCATCGGTGAGCACGCCGTTCTCGAAGTTGCGCTTGCGCTCCGACTTCGCGCCCATGCCAGCGCCGGTAAGATTGGCGCTGCCAAAGTATGCCTTCACGCCATCAACGATTATACACTTGAAATGGACACGCGGACAAAGCATCCTCTCCATCGCCGTCCAAAGCGTCGGATAGCGGTCAAAGTCATCCCGCCAGTTCGGACCAGGATCTTTCGCATGGATAAGCCGCACCTCAATCCCACGCTTCACCATTCCATCCAGCACTTCCAGAAACGGCACCATATCCCGCCCACCAGTGTCTACATACATGTCCTTGATGTCCGCAGTCGCAATCCACAGTCGTTCCCTCACCTGCGGCACAATCCCGCAGATGACAGACTCGTAAATGTCGCGATTGGAGAGGAATTTCGTCATACGATTACCTGATACACCTTCATATCACGCTCCGAAAAGCAGCAGAAGATCACATCCATCTCCTTTGCGTTCTTTGCGGCTAGAAACTCCCTCACCTCCCGCACTGCAATCTTCGCCGCCTCTTCTTTCGGATAGCCGTAGATGCCTGTTGAGATGCAGGGAAAGGCGATGGACTTGCAACCGTTCTCGGCGGCGAGGGCGAGGGAATTGCGATAGCAGGCGACGAGTTTCTCGGGCTCGCCATGTTGGCCGTCACGATAGACCGGGCCGACAGTGTGGACGACAAACTTTGCGGGCAGCTTAAAGCCCGGTGTAATTCGTGCCTCACCAGTCGGACAGCGAACGCCTGGTCGAACCTCGGGCACTTTAAGACACGCTTCGTAAAGTTCGTGGCCAGCCGCGCGATGGATTGCACCGTCAACACCACCACCCCCGAGCATTACCTGATTCGCCGCGTTGACAATGGCATCAACCGCAAGAGTAGTTATATCGCCTTTGACAATCTTGATTCCCATGCGCATATTTTACCATAACTTCACCTATCAGCAATTACCGACGAGAACACGGGAGAAGCCCCGCCTGGATCAGCGGCCAGACGAAAGGCGGAGCGCCGTTGCGCGGATCGCGGCAATCGCCGCGTCGACTTCCGTGTCGGCAATGCCCTCCACAGTGTGCTCCATCGGGCACGGACCGTCGTTCTTGCGGTTCCTGATGCCGGCGATCTCCTCGCGGAAGCGCACACGGATGCCGTAGCGACTGAAAATCGCAACCGCCCCCTTCGCAATCAAGGGCGCATAGACCTCGGCAACGCCGAGCTTCACGTAAAGGAAGGCGGCCGCGCGCCCGACGATGCGATCGTAGCACCTGGCCCCAGCGAACTTCGCAAGTTCGTTGTCGATCGCATCGAGGAGCGGTTTGACGCCGCGCGCACGACTCGTCCACTCCGTCCCGTCGGCGAGATACGCGACAAGCGTCTCGTCCCCGAAGGCGAAGTCCTGGGGGTCAAGCGGCTTGACGCGAATCGCCTTCGTCTCCGCGGGACAGTAGTTCTCGCACCGTCCGCAGCCGATGCACTTCGCCGCGTCGACCTTAGGATGCGCAACCTCGCCGCCTTCGTCCTTCACGAGCGAAATCGCGTCCTTCGGACACCGCTCGCTGCACAGCGTACACACCTCGCCGGACGAGGTGCGGCAGTTCGCGCGCGTCCACTCGGCGACGCCGATCTTGATGCGCGCGCGCTCCGACGGATGCTCGAAGCGCAGAAAGGCCTGCGCGGGGCAGACCTCGGCGCAGCGCGCGCACGAAGGGTCGCACGCGCCGCGAGAGAAGTCGAGCTTCGGGAGAAGCGCTCCCCCAAACAGGGTGCGGCCGTAGTCGCAGGAGTCCGCGGGGACAAGCACCTTCGACGGGCAGGACGACATGCAGAGTCCACACGCCGTGCAGGACCGCTTGAGGCGCGAGAGCGACACAGCGCCCGGCGGCATCACCGCGCGCGCGGAATCGTTCCACTCCCTGATCGCCTGGGCCGTGGCGACACCCACCACGCTCGAGCCCATCCCGACGAGAAATCTGAGACGCGTCATGCTCATAGCCCGATCGCCCCCTTCCCGCAGGCGCTGAGGCAGTCGAAGCACCGCACGCACCGTCCGTTGTCCACGGTCTTCGCATTCGCGTCAATCGCGCCCGCCTTGCAGCCGCGCTCGCATATTCCGCATCCGACGCATTTCGCCGCGTCGATGCGGATCTTGAGTAGCGGGGCCTTCCGCGACGCCAGCCGGAGGCACGCGCCAACGGGACAAACGTGGTTGCAGAACCAACGCCCGCGCCAGAGCGCAAATGCCACGACCATGACGAGCGTCGCGACGGAGACGACAAGCGCGAAGGCGACTGGTGCCGCGACGTCGACAGACATCAACCAGTATTTCTCGTGTGCGTCGCTCCACGCCGCTCCGCAGTTGGCGAGCCATTGCACGGCGGGCCGGACAAGGTTCGTCGCGATACGCCCGTAGTGGGCGTAGGGATCGCAGACCGCGAGAAGCGAGGCGGACGCTACCGCGCAAAGAGCCAGGACGCCGAAGAACTCCACGAGAAGCCACGTCGAGACCATCTCCCTGCAGCTCCGCCTCGTGAAGAGGCGGCGGATGCGGATAACGATGTCCTGGAGGACGCCAAAGGGGCACACCGTCGAGCAGTAAACGCGCCCGACGAGCGCGGTCACGGCGAGAATCGCCACGACGACGGCAAAATTCAAGGCGAGGAGCGAGGGGAGGAACTGCATCTTCGCCGCCCACGAGAAGTCGGGGGAGGACTCGAGGCAGAGCGTCTCGGCGACGACAGGCATTAGGAACGCCGCGTTCACCGAGACGAAGCAAGCGAGCGCGAGAACGACACGCAGCGGCTTCAGGACGCGTTTCACACGCGGCCCTTCCTGATGTCCTCGACCATCGCGTTGATCTTCTTGAACTCCTCGGAGACCTTGATGTGCTGGGGGCACTTCGGATGGCACTTGCCGCACGCCGTGCAGTGCGAGGCGTCGGATTTCGCACCAACCTTGTTCTTGTACATCACGAGGAACTTCTTGCGGTCCGCGGCCGACATGCCCTTCCCGTCGCCCGCGGGACCGAGAAGACCATCGGTCTTGCACTGGTTGACGAGCCCGAAGACGCCCGGGATGTCGACACCGTGCGGACACGGCGCGCAGTAGGCGCAACCCGTGCATGGCAGGAGGTCCGCGCCCTTGTACTTCTCGCAGATCGCGTGGTAGGAGGCGATCTCGGCGTCCGTCAGCGGCTGGAAGTCGCGGTACGTCGCGCAGTTCTCGATGACGTCCGAAATCCGGCTCATGCCCGAGATCGCAACCTTGACGTTCTCCTGGGACGAAACCCACTTGAACGCCCAGCCGGCGGGCGAGAGCCCGGGCTTGACCTCTTCGAGCGCCTTGCGCGCGGCAACGTTGAGGTTCGCGAGTCGTCCGGCATGCAGCGGCTCCATCACGACGATCGGAATGCCGGTCGGCTTCGTCATCTCGTAGAACTCGCGTCCGACGCCGTTCGCGCTCATCTGGAGCATCACGACGTCCCAGCCGGCGGAGTCCTTCTGGTCGAGGAATCGGCGTAGGTCGTCCTTCCCGCCGTGAAACGAGAAGCCGAGCCGCTTGATGCGCCCCGCGTCACGCTCCTTCTTCAGGTAGTCGAGAACGCCGCCCTTGAGATAGAACTCCTCGTAGCGACGGTAGTTTCCGATGGCGTGGAGGAGGTAGATGTCAAAGTACTTCGTGCGGCAGGCGTCGAGCTGCGTCTGGAACTTCTTCTTCGCGTCCTCGAGACCCGTCGCGCCGTGTCCGCCCGGCATCTTGTTTACGATGACGAGCTTCTCGCGGTCGTACTTCTCGAGCACCTTGCCGGTGTAGTACTGGGACTTCCCCCCGATATACATCCATGCGGTGTCAAAGTAGTTGACGCCGTGGCGAATCGCGTAGTCGACGAGCTTGTCGGCGAGCACCTCGTCGATCACGTCGCGCCCCTTCTGAGGCAGGCGCATCATGCCAAAGCCGAGGCGCGAGACGCGCCGTCCATGGAAGTCGACGGTCGAGACCTGAAACGGATTCGCATCGTCTGCATCCGCGGCGAGTGCGTCGAGGAGCGCGAAGCGGGAAAACGCACAGCATCCGCCACAGGCGAGGCCACCGCGGGCAAGGAGGTCGAGGAGGGATCGCCGGGTCATCTTGTCCATCTCATTGGTCCTTTCTTTGACACTTGCCGTCCATTGTAGCAAACGGCGCACCCGGCAACAAGGGAAATCGTCGTTACGTCAGCAATTGCCGACGAGGCCGTGGGAGAGGCGACGGCGAGCGAGGTCAGCGAGGCGACGGACGGTCGCGACAGGAGTGGGCGAGGCGTCAGACATTCGCCAGCGCGGGAAGAAGCGCGTGACATGAAGCGGGATGTCGGGCGAGACGGAAGCGACAAAGGCGGCGATGGCGTCTATGTCTGCATCAGCGTCGTTTCGCCCTGGCACGATGAGCGTCGTCACCTCAACATGGCAGCCCGCCTCGTGCAGCAGGGAAATCGTACGGCATACGGCATTGAAATCTCCGCCGACCCAATCATAGTAATCCTGCGACGGGCCCTTGAGGTCAATGTTCGCCGCGTCGATGAGAGGCGCAAGTTCCGAAACCACCTCTTCGCTCGCACAGCCGTTCGAAACGAGAACATTGAACATGCCGCGCGCGCGGATCTCCTTCGCGCAGTCGCGCACGAACTCCCAACCGACAAGCGGCTCGTTGTAAGTGTAGGCAAGCCCTATGTTGTCCTGATCGTCCTTGAGCCGCGCCGCGAGATCCGCAAGCTCGACAGGCGTCGCCGCCCTGCACGGCACTTCATCCGCGCCATGCTGCGAGATTCCGTCGTTCTGGCAAAACGGACAGCGAAGGTTGCAACCATACGAACCAATGGAAAGGATG
>JAEEGJ010023375.1_pt1 | contig 12981 bp, 18 predicted proteins | sample 8958761 | NCBI WGS metagenome assembly JAEEGJ01 (sample SAMN16246546, study PRJNA631951) | gut metagenome | biome: gut microbiome; feature: rumen; material: RS-attached | host: Bos | place: Iran: Karaj | collected 2018-10
TATTGAAAACAATGGTATATATAAAAGATTATTATATTGGAAGGATAGCGGTACTGTATATGAAAATCCAGTTTTACTTCATCAATTTACTGATGAAAATGTTATTGGACTAGAAGGAAAAACATTCAAAACTGATAAAGGATTTTATAAGATTGGTTCTACTAACAAAGAAGAATGTGAAAAGTATGAAGACATAGAATGCAATGAGGGAATAGTAAAAATAGAAGATATTAGTAAACATTATGAAGATATAGAATACTTTAATGGTAATTATATTATATTTAAAAATGATAATAATATTTACAGATATTCTTTATATTAAATAGTCGTAAGATTAAGATATTACGATGTTCGGAATGTTCTTGCAATCAAGAACATTCAAATATTTCATTTTATCCGAAAAATAAGACTAAAAATGTGGTATAATATTTTTGAGAAAATTGGAGGAATGATAAAATGAAGAAAAAAATATTATTAGGTTTATTGGTAATAGTAGCATTGTTTACAATCACAGGATGTGGAAAAAATAGTAATAATAATTTAAATGTGAAAAGTTCAAAAGAATATAATATTAATGGGATATCATTTGAATTAGATAAAGAAGATTCTATATCTAAAATGAAATATAAAGTATCAAATTCTTTTGATAGAAGAGCTGGAGCAAGTACAACAGTATATAATCTTTATTATGATGAAAATAAAGATAAATATGATGCATCTAATTTAGTTTTTAGTATAAGTATTACTGCTAATATTATGCAGAGTGAATCTAATATAGAATATGCTATTAATAAACTAAATAATAATAGTTCATTAAAGAATATTTCTAGAGAACAGAAAAAGATTAATGATCTTACTTGGGAATATATAACACTTGATAATTACTATGACAATAATAATTCCTATAAAAATCATTCATACTATTATGAAACATATGATGGAAAGTATTACACTACTTATATTATTCAATTTAATAAAGTAGATAATATGGAAGAGTTTGAAAATGATTTTATAAAAAATATTGTTTTTGAATAATAAACGGAGGTTATTAAAATGAAGAAAAAAATATTATTGAGTTTATTTATATTTATAGCATTATTTACCATTACTGGATGTGGAAGCAATAATAAAGAACATTCAAATGAAACAGGTAATAAGAAACAAGTAGAAAGAGAGTCTATTAAAAAACAACAAGGTTATCAAGAAGGGCAATATTTTATTGACGATTTAACTTTTAATTTGCCAAGTGGATACGAATTAGACGGAACAGATCGTTATACATATCGTGATACTAGTAATGCCCTTATTGTTGAACTTTATGTTGATAATAATGTTGAAGATTTAAATGCTTTTATAACATCGGATAAACATTCATTTTATCCAACTATTGGTGATTTAAAAGAAACTGTTATTAACGGTAATGTATGGACAAAAGGAAAAACTATGGATAATACAACAGTATATTATATTAAAGATGGAAATAAAGTATATTCTGTTATGTTATCTCCAGTATATACAACATCAGGGACATTTAATGAACTAGTAACTACATTTGAATCAAGTTTATATTTTAAAATAAATTAAAATAACCAAAAGGAGTAAAAGTATGAAAAAGAAATTTATATTAGGATTATTTATTTTAATAACATTATTTACTATAACAGGATGTGGAAGTGGTGATTCCAACTCCTCAAATTCATCATCAAAAAAAGTATCAGATACATTTAAAATAAATAATATATCACTTGTGTTTGATCAAGATTCAGAGTTTCATGATTTTAAATACAAAAATATTAAAGGTTTAGAACCAGACGAAAGCAAACAAGCTGTTTATTTAGAGTATAAAAACCAAGATATATATGATGGTAGATTTACATTTAGAATTAGTTTATCATTTAGTAGTGAAGTAACATTAAAAGAATTCTTAGGTGAACATAGTGGTGAAAAAGTAAAGATAAATGGAATCACTTGGGAAAAAGTAAAACTTAGCAATAAAGTAGACAATAAGGATACTTCAGCAATTGTATATGCAACAGAAAAGAAGTCAACTGTATATGCAGTATCAACTACAGCGTTTACAGAAGCAAATGTTGATATAGAAGAATTATCAAATATTTTTATAAATACTGTAACTATAAAATAGTACAAAACTAGGAGAAATCCTAGTTTTTTAAGCGTTCGGAATGTTCTTGCAATCAAGAACATTCAAAAGGTAGAAATTGAATTTTCTATTTTTTTCATTTTATCCGAAAAATAAGGCTAGAAGTGTGGTATAATATTTTTAACAAAGTTAAAAGGAGAGATAAAGTGAAGAAAAAAATATTATTAAGTTTAATCGTAATAGTAGCATTATTTACTATTACTGGATGTGGTAAAAGTGATAATAAAGAATCATCTAATGCTGCTAAAAATGATGAAGTTGTAAATAAATCATCATGTGTAGCTGAAGAGTATTTATTTCATTCTAAAAAGCGTGTTAAAAATATAATATATCTTGATAAAAACAATAAAGTGATCAATTATGAACGTATTGAAACACTTTATGATTTTGATAGCGATAGTGATTTTAATATGAATTATGAAATATGTGAGGATGCCTCAAAAGAGAACTTTAATTATTATACTCAAGTAGGTGATTGTAATCGTGATACGAGAATTTTAACTATAACATCAAAATATAATATTTCAAAAATGAAATCAAAAGAAGCATTCCCTACAAAATATATAAGAGATAATATATCTGATGATTTTATATTAGATTTGGATAATTATTTAAGTATCGTAAATAAAAACGGATATGTATGTGAATAGGAGAATAAAATGAAAAAGAAAATTATTTTAAGCTTATTAGTAATAGTAGCTTTATTTACTATTACAGGATGTGGTAATGAAACAAAATCAAATCAAAAACCATCAAATGGATTTCAATCTAATTTTATTCAAGGAAAAGATAATGATATCGAAAAATACCCAACAATTAAAAACAAAGCATTAGAATTAGAATCAAAATTTATAGATAAAAAATTAAAAGTCAATAAAATAAATTTTGAAGAGTCAACTAACCAACTAATTGTAACTTATTATTTCAATAATGGAAATGATAAATTATTTAATTATTATTCTCTTAATAAAGACAGCAATGAATTTGAGTTCTATAGTTTTAGTACGATGATATATGATGATAATACTTATAAGGTTGTTAGAGATATTATAGTTAATGATATGAATTTTACAGATGAAGAATTACTTGAAATTAATAATGTATCTAAAAATGGGGATTATGTTAGAATTAGAGGTTATAAGTATTTAGTTGATTATGAAGAAAATAAAGATAGCAATGGTTTAATGAAAAAATTTAGAATAATGATTCAAGGGTAATAAAATGTTCAGAATGTTTGAAAAAGTTGAAGGAGTGATAAAGTGAAGAAAAAAATAATATTAAGTTTATTAATTGTATTAGCATTATTTGTTATTACAGGATGTGGTAAAAGTGATAGTAAAGGATCATCTAGTGATAATTTACATAAATTAGAATTTGTAGATATGAGATATAATGAACCAAAGAATTATTCTAAAAAAGAACCTATTGATATGGATGGAGCTAAAGTTTTAGTTTTTAGATTCCATGAAGATGATAATAAAAGTATAGGATTATATTATTATAAAAATACTTCATTAGCAAATGTAGATAGTGAATATGAAGAAGTAACTATAAATGGTATTACATGGAAGAAATATCATGCTACAGATATGGGAGTATATGATACATATGATTATATATATAATAACGGTTTGTATAGAATAGAACTAAATGCTGTTGATAAATATGCCGATGAATTTAATGAATTTATGAAAGATGTATCTTTTGAATAAGTGGAGGTTTTTAAAATGAATAAGAAAATATTTTTAAGTTTATTAGCAATAGTAATGGTATTTACAATTACAGGATGTGGTAAAAGTGATGAAACTAAGGAAACAAAATCTAAAAATAAAACTTATGAATGTAGGTATAGTAAGGATGATACTGCTGAGGGAAAAAGATATCTAACAAAATATTTAATAGAATTAAATGATAAAAATGAAGCCGAAGTTTATACACTGATTACAGGTTTTTCTAATTATGGAAGTGAAACAGATGGATATAAGGAATATTGTAATGGCTTAAAAGATAACAAACAAAAAGATTTATTGGAAAAGTATAAAGATATAGTTGATATGAAAGTTGTTTGTGATTCCAAAAACAATTATGAAGCATATGTATTAAAAGAATACCAAGTTAAAAAAATAAAAGATATAGCTGATTTTAATTCTATTTACAAATTTCTTGAACCATATATTAAAGAAGATGGAACTTTTGATTTAGAAAGTTGGAAAAATTATTTTAATACAGATTCTCTAAAAGCAGGAAAATATTCATGTGATTTCTAAAAATGAGTGATTGGAAAATTTATTCTTTTACGAACAATCGCAATATTAAGATATTAGGAATTGAGTAATCAGTTCCTTTTTAGTAATCTTACAATATAATTTAATAAAATTTATATTATTATTTGTGTTATAATATCTATGAAAGGTAGGAATAAAAGTGGAGTATATTTTAGAAACAAATGATTTAAGAAAACAATATAAAGATTTTAAAGCCTTAAATGGATTAACTATGCATGTTCCCAAAGGCTCTATTTATGGATTTGTTGGTAAAAATGGGGCTGGTAAAACAACCTTAATTAGACTTATAAGTGGGTTACAAACACCTACAAGTGGTGATTTTAAAATATATGGGATTAGTTATAAAGATAATAATATTAGTAATGCTCGTAAAAAAATGGGAGCAGTTGTTGAAACTCCATCTATATTTCATGATTTAACTGCATATGAAAATATAAAAATGCAATATGACATTCTTGGCATTAAAGATTATAGAACTATAAATGATTTATTAAAATTGGTAGGATTAGAGAATACTGGTAAAAAAATGGCTAAAAATTTCTCGCTTGGTATGCGTCAAAGATTAGGAATCGCGGTTGCATTATGTGGTAGTCCTGAATTCTTAGTTTTAGATGAACCAATAAATGGATTAGATCCAGAAGGTATCGTAGAAATAAGAAAACTTATTAAAAAATTAAATAAAGAAAGAAATATAACTATTTTAATATCAAGTCATATTTTAGATGAACTATCGAGAGTAGCTACGCATTATGGCTTTATTGCTGATGGTAAGATAATCAAAGAAATGAGTGCCGAAGAGTTTGAAGAAGATTGTAAAAAAAGTATCAATATCGTAACTGATAAACCACTTGAAAGAGTTCTTAGGGATAATGATTATAATTATAAACTTATAAATGATACAACTGCTAATATTTACGGAGAAATAGCAATAACACCATTAGTATTACAACTACATGAAAAAGGTATTTCAGTAATTAAATTAACTGAAAATGAAGAGAATCTAGAACATTATTTCTTCTCACTTCTAGGAGGTAAGAAAGATGAGTAAATTAATTAAAGTAGAATTAAAAAATATTTTCAGTAAGTTTGATATTAGAAGTACTTTGTTAATACTTACTTTATTAGGTTTTGTTACTGGCATTTTAAATAAAGGTAATTCTGATCCTTCATGTGAAGGAATATTTGAATGGACAATGGTTTTAACATTACTTATATCTGCTTTAGGCGGTTTATATATAAGTAGAGATTATACCCAAAATACAATTAGAAATAAAATAATTGTAGGTCATACAAGATTTGGAATATATTTTTCTAAACAAATAGCCATAATTTCAATGTATTTAGCATGTGCACTATTATTTATGGCAGGAACAATTATTTCAAATTTTATGTTCATAGGAACTACTAATCTTAATAAAGAAGCACTATGGACTGGTATACTTGTATCAATCTTTGTCGTAATAGCCTTATCAACCATAACAACATTTATTGCAATGTCAGTAAAAAAAGAAACAGGTGGATTAATGCCACTTCTTGTCATGTTTGTTATGATGATGCTAAGTGCTTGGATACCTGAATTTGTTAAAGGAAAAGCAATTGATATAATAAATGATATAGTACCAACTTCCCAAATGATGTTATTAAATATCCAAACTGTTGATCCTCATCCACTAAGACATATATTATATTCACTATTATTATCATTATTTTTCTTTATTAGTGGAGTTACAATATTTAAAAATAGTGATTTAAACTAATCGGAATATTAAGATATATAGAACGGATGAGAATTCGTTCTTTTATGTTATAATTAATTATAGGAGTTGATAGAATGGCTACTACAAAAGATTATAGAGATTTTATTTTAGAACAATTAAACTTATTAGATAATATAACTTGTAAGTCTATGATGGGAGAATATTTACTTTATTATAATGGAATACTTTTTGGTGGCATTTATGATGATAGATTACTTGTTAAAATAGTTGATAGTAATAAAAAATATAATATGCAAGAATCTATTCCTTATGAAAGTGCTAAACCAATGTATCTTGTAGATGATGTAGATAATCAAGAAACATTAAGAGATATAGTATTAGATACTTGCAAAGATTTAAAAAAGTAAAATGCTCGGAAGATTAAGAAGTTACTAAATAACAAAGTAGATGTAAGAATCTACTTTTTCTATGGTAAAATATATGTAGAAATTTAATTTCTTATTTACTAATTTTGATAACCCTAGAATCATTTCCTGTTAAATTAATTGTTATAGTTATATGATTTTAGTGTGAAGGGAGAAAAATTATGAATCAAGAAAAAATTGGAAAGTTTATAGCCAAGTGCCGTAAAGATAAAAAAATGACACAATCAGAGTTGGCAGAAAAATTAGGTGTTACAGATAAATCAATCGGCAATTGGGAAAATGGTAGAAATATGCCCGATTTGTCACTATTTAAACCATTGTGTGATGTGTTAGGAATAACTATTAATGATTTATTGAGTGGCGAAAAGATAAGTAAAGATAAATATCAAGAGAGATTTGAAGAAAATATTGTTAATACAATTGATTATTCAACTAAAAGAATAAATAAATATAGCAATGTAATAGGATTGTTATTAGTTATATTTGGATTATTTATATCAATGTCAGCTATTATGATATTTCCAAGTGAAAGTAGTTGGGGATCAATTTATTCAGTTTTTGGAGTTGTACTATTTGTAATTGGCATTTCAAAATTAACTAATAAAATGAAGATGTGGAAAAGATTATTATTGATATTACTAATTTTTTTAGGAACATTAGGTATATTATTTTTTACAGATTATATTAATGTTAAAAGAAATAATGTTGCCCCTATGTTTAGAGAAACATCTATGTATCTTGGTGGAGATGAGGAACTTCTTTATTATGACACACCATTTTATGATGTTATTAAATGTGGTGATAAGTTCAATATTGTTAAAAATAAAAAATATACACATGAAGAACTATTTGAATACTGTTCAAATAATAAATAATCGGAAGATTAAGATATTCCCGTACATTAAGATGAGAAATAATCTCATCTTTTTTGATTGTTCAGTTTTTAGTAATCTTGCGAACCTTATAGGTATATTTTTTTATACCTATTTTTTAATGGTTTATTGACAAAAGTTATATAGTGTTATATACTGTTATATGTAAGGTGGAAATTCTTATGAAAATGATTATTAGTAATAGTAGTGCAGTTCCTATCTATGAACAAATCAAAAATTCTATTATTGAGCAAATAATGAATGATGAATTAAAAGAAGATGAGGTAATTCCTTCTATAAGAAATTTAGCACAAGATATAAAAATAAGTGTAATGACAATAAAAAAGGCTTATGATGAATTAGAACGAGAAGGATATATTATTTCTAGGCAAGGAAAAGGAACTTTTGTAGCACCTAAAAATACAGAGCTTGCTAAAGATAAAGCACAAAAAGATATCGAAGAATATATATCAAAAATTGTAGATATATCATCAAAATTTGATATATCAAAGGAGGAAATAATTGATGTATTCAATTTATTTTATGGGAGTGATAAATAATGAAATATTCTATTGAAATAAAAGAATTAGAAAAGAAATATCCTAATTTTAGTTTAAAAATAAACGAATTAAATATTCCATCAGGTACTGTGATTGGTTTAATTGGAGAAAATGGTGCTGGTAAAACTACACTAATAAAATCTATATTAAATATTATAAAGAAAGATGATGGCAAGATTAAAATTTTTGATAAAGATTTAGAAGAACAGGAACTAAATATAAAAGAAGATATTGGTGTTGTATTAGATAATACTTTCTTCCCTGAATTACTTAATTCAAAGAATATTGATTCTATTATGAAAGATATTTATATAAATTGGGATACCAAATTATTTTATAAATATTTAGAGAGTTTTGGTATAAAAGATAATCAAATATTAAAAACAATGTCAAGAGGTATGAGAAAAAAAGTTGAAATAGCAACTGCTTTATCTCATCATCCCAAATTACTAATTTTAGATGAAGCAACAAGTGGACTTGATCCGATAGTTAGAAATGAAGTTTTAGATTTGTTTTTAGATTTTATATCAGATGAAGAACATACGATTATTTTATCTACACATATTACAAGTGATTTAGAACATATTGCTGATTATATAATTTTTATTGATAAAGGACAAATTGTATTAGAAAATACAAAAGATGAAATTATTGATAACTATGGTATTTTAAAATGTGATATTGAAAAGTTTGATGAAATTGATAAAGATGATATTATTTCTTATAGAAAAAGCAAATATAGTTATGAAATTTTAATAAAGAATAAAGATAAATGTAGGGAAAAGTACAAAGATATTGTGATTGATAAGATAACTATTGAAGATTTAATGCTACTTATGATTAAGGGAGGAAAATAATATGCTTGGAATGATAAAAAAAGATTTATTTATGATAAGAAATAATTTAAAAAATTTATTATTTGTTATTTTTATTTATTTCTTTTACACAATGATGTTTGATAATGATATGTCATTTATTCTTCTTTTTATGACACTGATGATATGTATTTCAACATTTTCTCATGATGATTATAATAATTGGCATGCATTTGCAGCGGCATTACCTCAAGGTAAAATTAACAATGTAAAATCTAAATATATAACTACTATTACTTTAATTGTACTTGCAACTATTATAAGTATTATTTTTACTTTTATAATTAGTAATTTTAAAACAACTATTATTTTTAGTGATGTAATTTCATCTATTAGTAGTTATTTATTTGCTATGTTTATTTTAGTTTCTATACTATTTCCATTGTTGTTCAAGTTTGGAGCTGATGCAAGAATTATAATGCTTATTCTTGGTATGGGAATAGTTGTTGTAATTTTGCTGTTAAAAAAGTTTGTAAATATTAGTATTCCTACTAATATAATAACGTTCCTTGATTCTTATCACTTGATTATATTCTTAATATTATCAATTATTTTTATAGGCGTTTCTTACTTGATTTCAAAAAAAATATATTTAAAAAAGGAATTTTAGTTGTTCGGAATATTAAGATATTCCCGTACATTAAGATGAGAAATAATCTCATCTTTTTTTAGTAATCTTACGATTACTTAAAACTCTACTAATAGTGTGGATACAATTAGAGATTTTTATAATATAATTATTTTGTAGAGGTGAAAATATGAATCAAGAAAAGATAGGGAAATTTATACTTAAACTTCGTAAAGAAAAAAAGATGACTCAAAAAGAGTTGGCAGATAAATTAAATGTAACAGATCGAGCTGTTTCTCATTGGGAAAATGGAAGAAGGCTTCCAGATGTAGCTTTATACAAACCTATATGTGAAATGTTTGATATTACAGTTAACGAACTACTAAGTGGTGAAAGATTATCAAAAGAAGAAAGTATAAATAAAGCAGATGAAAATCTAATAATACTAACTAAAGAAAAATCAGCATTATACGAAGCAGCGAGATGGGGACATTTTACTGCAACAGTTTTATTGTTTATATATGTTGTTATTTTAGCAATTAAAAAAGGACCAGAAGTTGCAACTGGAAGTTTTGTGTTTTTGATAATGATTTTATCTGGAACAGTTTTTTGGTGGATATATTTATTTAAAATTTCAAAACATAAGTAAAATAATCATAAGATTAAGATATTAGGAATTGAAAAATCAGTTCCTTTTTTAGTAATATTCCGCTCCTTATAGGTATAAATTTTTATACCTATTTTTTTATGGTTTATTGACTAAACTAATTAGATTAGTTATAATAATAATATAATTAGTTAGGAGGATATTATGGCAAGAAATAGTATTAGTGATGAGCTAATTATTGAAACATCTGCTAGACTTTCAAATAAAGTTGGATTAGATAATTTATCTTTAAAAATGATTGCTGAAGAATTAGACATAAAATCTCCATCTTTATATAACCATATTTCAAGTCTTGATGACATTAAAGAAAAACTAATGATTTATGGTTGGAAAGAATTGGGAGAAAAGGCAATTGATTCAGCAGTTGGTGTATCAGGTTATGATGCACTAAGAAAAATGTGTTATGCATTTTACGACTATACTACAAGCAATAAAGGTGTATTTCAAGCAATGCTTTGGTATAACAAATTTAAAAGTGATGAAATGGCAAATGCTACAACAAAGTTATTTAGTATTTTACATAAGATACTGGAACCATTAAATATTAGTAGTGATAATGTAGAACATATTATAAGAACTTTAAGAAGTTTTTTAGAAGGTTTTTCTTTATTGGTTAATAATAATTCATTTGGTAATCCAATATCTATTAAAGAAAGTTTTGATTTATCGTTAGATATTATTATTAATGGAATAAAATCTTTGGAAGGAGTTAAATAAAATGAATGAGTATATTAATTTAGATGAAAAGAATATTGATGAAGAACATATTTGTTGTGCAATAGGAGATCCTAAACATCAAGATGGGGTTGATAAAAAGAAAGAATGGATTAAAAGCAAATTAAAAGATGGTCATGTATTTAGAAAGTTAAATGCAAGAGGTAAAATCTTTATTGAGTATGAACCAATAGAAACTGCTTGGGTTCCTATCAATGGTAAAAACTATATGCATATTTATTGCTTATGGGTAGCAGGTAGTTTTAAAGGAAAAGGTATTGGTAAAGAATTATTAGAATATGCTATTGAAGATGCTAAATCTAAAAAAATGAGTGGTGTTTGTACATTGGTATCACAAAAGAAAAAACCATTTATTGGAGATAAGAAATTCTTTGAACATTATGGATTTAAAGTTGTAGATACAATCAACGATTATGAATTAATGGCACTTTCTTTTGATGATAAAGAAACACCTAAATTTAGTGATAGTGCTAGAAAAATGGAAATTGATAATCAAGATTTTACTATTTATTATTCTAATGAATGTCCTTATGTAGAATATGAAGTAAAAGAATTATCTGATTATGCAAAAGATAAAGGAATCAAATTAAACTTTATTAAAATAGATTCGTTAGAGAAAGCAAAAAATGCACCATGTATATTTAATAATTGGGCAAACTTTTATAAAGGAAAATTTGTTTCAAATACAATATTAAATGCAAATGCTTTTGAGAAATTATTAAAATAAATAGATTGGAAGATTAAGATATTCCGTACATTAAGATGAGAAAAAATCTCATCTTTTTTTAGTAATCTTACGATTATTTTAAATCCTACGATTCATAGGTTGTTATATTTTTCTAAAACCTATATAATTTTTAGTGAAAAGAGGGATGATTATGGATATAGAAAAAATATCAAACCTAATTAAAACTAGAAGAAAAGAAAAAGGATTAACTCAAGAGGAACTTGCTCAAAAAATAAATGTGACTGAAAAAGCAATTTCAAGATGGGAAACAGGTAGAGGTACTCCAGATATTTCTTTATTAGTTCCATTAGCAGAAGAACTTGATATTTCAGTTTCAGAGTTGTTAAAAGGTAAAGAAGATAAAAAAGAAGATAAAAATATAAAAGAAATAGTTGATTATATTGATGCATCCAAAACAAAAAAGAATAAATTAATTATTCCAATTGCTACTATTTTATATACGATTATACTTATATTGTACTTATGGTATTTAAAAGTAGAATACAATACAGGAGGAACTATTCATCATACATATTTGGGTGAACTTGTATATAATTTTTTCTTTATTACTTCTATATTCTTCACAAATAGACTTATAGCGAATCATTATTATGATACTATTGAAGACCGTAAAAGAATGAATAAAATATCATATATAATAGCTTTAGTTATTTATATAATAATGTTTTTTAATTTAACAATATTTGGAAGAATTACAAATTGGTATAATACATTTAATTTAATACCATTTAAAACTATTATTGGTTATTGGGCTTTTCCAAATGCTCATAATACAATAATTAATGTATTAGGTAATATTGTAATATTAATGCCAGTACAATTTTTAATAATGAAAATATTTGATATAAAAAAATTTAAAATTAGTTTAATGATTGATATATCTTTATCACTATTAATTGAAATAATTCAACTTGTAAGTCATGCAGGTGTATTTGATATAGACGATATAATATTAAATGTTTTAGGAATGTCTATAGTTTATGCAATAGTTATGGATAAACATAAAATATTATTAAATCATAAAGATAAATTAGTAACTTCAATTATTTCGTTAATAATTACATTCTTTTCATTTGAAATGTTGAGTTGGTATCATTTTGGAGATATTCCTACAATTAGAATATTTATAAGATTAATAATAGGATTTATACTTATTGAAGAAATTATTTATTTTGGATATAAGCTAATAATAAAAAAAGAACATCGCAAGATTAAGATATTACAGCAAAAAATATAGAGTCATTTTTGATAATATATATTATTGAAAGTATATAATCGGGTAAGAAAGAATAATGGGAGGTATTATAAATCAAAGTTTTATTTAATCCTGAGCTATAATATTTTATCGACTTCTTTTGAATGCTACA
>JAEEGJ010023382.1_pt1 | contig 12978 bp, 12 predicted proteins | sample 8958761 | NCBI WGS metagenome assembly JAEEGJ01 (sample SAMN16246546, study PRJNA631951) | gut metagenome | biome: gut microbiome; feature: rumen; material: RS-attached | host: Bos | place: Iran: Karaj | collected 2018-10
ATACTGTACTTGCTTCATCAAAACTTATCCCATGTTTTGTAATATTTATTTTGTTTTTGTTCTCGTCCCAATCAAAAAAATACATTCTTTCAACCATCTATCATATTTTCACTATAATTATAATATATTTACCTTGTAATTTCAATTATATCAATACAAAAGCTCACCTGAAGAATGAATAAAAAGCGCTATAGAATCCTTAAATTTTGAACTCCATAGCGATCTTATCATATTTTTATGAAGCTTCTAAGCATATATAGTAAAGTTTTCTTTCGAAGTCTTTTTTAATTGATTATAGCTCTCCTTATCAACCTTAAGATAATCACTAAAATCTTTCAGCTCATCTAAATCGGGATAACTAAGATGAATATATATAATCCTATTTTTATCCTCATCAAGTAGCGCATATTCATATCCACCGCAATATCCGTCACTTGCTATATACGCAGGATAATTATACATGGTATCATCATATTTAATATTTTGTACTTTGTGCTCCTCTTTGCCCCAATTAACGTTCTTCAGATTATAACTAATATCAGAAATACGCTTCACTTCTGACAAATAATCATTCTCTTCATAAAGAGCCTCAAGTATTATATATCCGTAAGAGCTGATCATATCCGATTTAACATCCGAATTAAAATTTCCTTCTTTTATTTTTGTCGTATCATCAGGAAAGATTAAGAATAGAGAATCCATATCATCCCAATTATTTTCAACAATCTTCGCTTTATCATAATTGGATATATCTGAAGCTTCTTCATGATTTCCCCCTAAAAAACCAATAGCCAAAATCAGAAATGCAACCGTCATCCTTATAGCACAAATCACAACAAGTATCGCCACTACCAAAATCAAAGTTTTAGTTCTCTTATTACTCGTTTTATTCTCAGGCATACACAATCATCCTCCCTACATTAAAGTTCAGAATCAAATATGGCAAAAGAAATTTATTTTTTAAAGTGTTTTATTTTGCGCCATTTTACCGGCCATCCATGCAAGAAAACATATTATCCCAGGAAACAACAAACTAAATACAATTCCCTCCAATATTCTTATAGGAGTATCCATGAATCCAAAATTATAAAAGATAAAAAGAATAATTAAACACTGTAACAAACAACAGACAAAAGCAATAATCTTTTTTGATTTTTTCACTATATTCCCCCCTATTCCGCCAACTATAATATTTATGATAATTGCATATTTATCCAATCACAACACATTTTGAGTAAACGTAGGATATCTTGTGTGAAGAATAAAAAACCGCAATAGGATACAATTGTGAATCCCATGCGTTTTTTATTGATGATAGCCAATCTTTTTCCTCAATTTATATGAGCTTTACGATACTCATTATCCTCAGAAACATCCAATCCTTCTAAAAGATACTTCTTTGGAATATAATCTTCCACATTCAAATCAAGAAAGTACGGAGCAAATATTATCTCAACATATGTAACCGTATTATCCTGTGCTTCCGGAGTCAAAGCATAAACAAATCCGCCATTATAATCCGCCTCCAAGGCAAGAAGATCATAATTATCCGGCTCATTCTCCGCACAATAAAATCCTTTATATTCATCAATTCCCTGTTCCTGAAGCCGCTCTTTTTCCAATTTGTACTCATCTTCAGAATATCGAACCGTCAGATATGACAAAAATTGTTCTTCCCAAGGATCATAATATGTCATCTGATACTCGAGAGTATTCATATCCGTAGTTATTTTTTTCGGAAAAATCGCCTCATCCACGCTATGCTTGCTGATAAATCTTTCCTTTGCATTTTGCCCAATGTATTCCTCATATTTCGTAATATCAGTATTAACTTCAGGCTTGGCAAATTTAAACTGTACCCAAAAGATAAAAATAGGAATCATAGGAAGAACAACAAAATATATTATCGCTCCAACAAATAAAGCAACTAAAGTACTTTTTAATATTCTTTTCCTTGAAAGGTTTATTTTTCCACTTTGTACATCTTTTTTTACTTTATTTTTAGACATATATAGCTATCCCCCCTCATCCATGTCACGATTCGGTCACATTATTATCATATTCCCAAAAATCCTAATTTTCCCAATGTCCAACATGCCTCATATGCCATAACCCTTAAAGCCGTATCTTTATTATCTTCCAAATCAATACCATTCATACCATGTTCGCTGATTGCATCAATTTCGGCACATATAGCTCTAGCATCTCCCCCCCCTAACAATGCCGCATTTGAAGTTACTACTGCTTTTGCTGCAACCCCGTAATATGCTGCACATGCATGGCCAAATATTTCCTTCGCCACATCTAATACATCCATGTTATTGCAGTAACCATATTTCACCTGACCTAGGCTAACCCAGGCCAGTAATGAACTTTGTTTATTATACCTGTTGTACAGTTGCATCGTTTGCAGATTCAACTTTATCAGGAAACGACCATTACAACACCTCAGCATTACCTGTTCTTATCAGATTACAAAATCTGTTTTCTCCTAATTTGTAGATCAAAAAAGCTACCGTTAGCAATAACAATCTACCTATCCACAGCTCTTTTCCAAAAGAATAGTAATATCCACCAGCTTCCTCCCCTGCAATTTTAATCGTTATCGGCATACTTACATATACGCTTTGGAAAAGCAAAGAAATCAAAATCCATACATAATATATTCCATAAACGGCTATATCCTTGATAAATATCATCCTTAATCCCATGATCAGAAATACCGCAATCACTATCTGAGCACTGACAACAGCCATATTAACCAATAATAATCCTATATATACCTTGCCTCCCAACAAAGAATTTATAATCATCGCAAACAGTTGACCACATATAAATCCCAAAACTTGCACGATAATAACGGCACACGCACTTGCTCTTATTTCCTGTTGTACACTCTTGGAATAGATCATTTTATAGTCTCTGATTGCGATAAGTTCTATTTCATTAAATATCAAATGAATTATAAAAATACAGGTAAATACTATATATACTTGTTGAGAAATGCACCTGTAAATACATCTTCCATAACTCTCTGTAACAAATAAATTCTTTTTATCGCAAAGTGCCAATACAAAAAAATCAAATACATATACTATCCAAAATAAGATATTTCTTTTTAATAAAACGCATTTTGTAAATACATCTCTTTTAAAATTCATACCAACAATCCATCCTTATGCATCAAAGATATCCAATATATCTGCCACTTTGGGGTCATTATATACTTCAGTAAACTCATTTTTTAGTAAGTCAACAAATTCCGCATCTGTACTGATTTCTTTTTCACATATATCTGAATATAGCCTTTCCGTGCATTCCGGATATTTTGTACAAACAATATAAGCTATCCTTTTTGTGTAATTATATTCAGTGACCGGACATTCCAACATCTCGGAATAATCTTTAACATAATAATCATGGACCTCTTTTGCCGATTCAATATTAAGCTTCCCCGATACACTTTCCAAAATTCCCATCTTATAGCCTTCTATAACATGTCTTGAGAATCTGCTGATGTCATAATTCGGTACATTCGCTTCCATCTCTAAACCTACTTCTTGCATAAAATCCTTGAGAAAATCGGAATTTTCAAAATACAACATGCTCGGAGCCATAACATTTATATTTATATTTTTGTCTTTTACCTCAAACGGCTTTTTGTCCTCTCTCTTTACCATCCACAGTATTTTAGGCAAAAACTGTTTATTTATATATATTTTGTCATATTCGTGATTTTCTCCCAATACACCGGAAAATCCACTCTCCATCATGTCTACTACGTTTACCGCATCAGCTATTTGCGAATCAGATAATCCTTTGTACTCAAATCTGGTATTATCCGCATATGTCTTATATTCCGCCGCATCTCCTTTGTTGTACCTATACAATGCATTTTGTAAAAAAACTGAATATACCACCGCAAAAAGAACTACCGCTATAACCGCTTTTACATTTTTTCCTATATCCATCTTGACTTTAAGATAGCTTAACGTAAGAAAAAGCAACGAGCATATAAAAAGACTCGTTATACTTTCCATATTCAATTTATTAACTGTAAAAGCAGGTTCACTCACACATAGTACATGACTTGACGCATAATAATGATATGGATTACAAATAATAAAAGAATACAACCAATATACACCGATGATCATACATCCGATTCTTTTATCCTTTATTGTTCCACATATTGCTCCAAGCGAAACGGCATAGACAAACTGAACAAAAGTAATCACTGCAGCATTCGGTAGTTTTGCTTCAAAAGCCAGTAAGAGCTGAAGAAACAGAACAAACATCCAGGGCAGATTTCTTACTACATTAAAAAGTATAAGAAACCTGTATCTTTCCCAATCTCCCAATTTTCCTATACACAATATATGTTCTCTGTTGTTTCTCAAGTAGACATTAAAAGCAAGAGACACATTCATCGCAATCCAAAATATCGCAGAACTATTCCCTGTCGCCCGATTCGTGATATCCCCGAACAACAATAGCACTATCAATAGTAATACGCAGAAATTGGTCAAAAAATATATTATCCTGTTGCTATATATTTCGGTTTCTACAATCTTTTTGCTTTTTACAATCAAATTATACATATCACAAACCTTCATTCATGTTAGTCATATAGAAATATGCATCTTCAAGAGTTGGTATTACTTTATTAGTACCGCTTTCAGCGATATATCGAACTTCAAGTCCCTCTTGTTTCCGATTAAGCGAAATTATTTTGCCATAATTCTCTTCTTTAATTTCACTGTCATCAGGTACAATCTCTGCAAAGACTTTGCCATCCACTTTTTTAAGAAGATCAACGACAGGACCGCAATATATAATTTTTCCCGCCTTCATTATTCCGACGTTTTCGCACATCATAGCAATGTCAGATATTATATGCGTAGAAAGGATTATGTTGGTCTCTTTCTTTCGATTATTCAAAACATTCCTAAATCTCAAGCGCTCGGTAGGATCAAGCCCGACTGTAGGTTCGTCCAATATCACGTATTTGGGATTTCCCAAAAGCGCCTGCGCGATCGCAACTCGCTGCTTCATTCCTCCGGATAATTTACTGATCACAACATTCTCTTTTTCGCTTAAGTTAAAATCTTCCAGTAAACTCTCAATCTCTGATCTGATTGAATTTGCACTTACTCCTTTTAACAGCGCAATGTACTCAAGCATCTCGTAAACAGTCAACTTCTCGAAGAAATCAAATTTCTGAGGAAGATAACCTAACATATCTCGAACAGAAACGGTATCCTTGGCAATATCATACTCATCGTAATAAACCTCGCCTTTATCAAGTCCGGATACAGTCGCCAATATTTTTAGCAGCGTACTTTTTCCTGCTCCGTTCTCACCAAGCAATCCAAAATTCCCTTCCGGAATTTCTGTGCAGATATTCTCCAATGCATTTACCTTTGCTCTGCTGTAACGCTTTGATACATTCTTTATGACTATTGACATATATGTTTCCTCTCACTAATTATTCGTTATTACTTTATTTTGCAATTGCTTATATATACTATTGATAATCAGTAACTCATTTATTTTTCCGTCTTCTACAATATTTCCATCTTTAAATACTATCGCTCGTTAAGCATAATTATTAACAATATATAATAGCCACCTCCACCAACCATTATCAATGCATCTTGAGTGAACGCGAGGTATTTTGAGTAAAAGAAAAAACTTCGATATTTTACCATCGAAGTTCTCAATAAATCATAACGCTATGAAAGCAATAAATTTGCCATTTTCAATTTTATTACTGTATAAACCATTGTATTTCTTAACTACTGCGCTAACACTCTTGATACCAAAACCATGATTTTTGATATCTTTCTTTGTGGTAAACATTTCTTCATCCAAAGTCTTATCCTTCAATATAGTATCATTTTCTATCTTAACTACGAGCTGCTCTCCATTATTTAAAACATTGACGCTTATACATTTTTCATCATCTTTTATTTTTTCACAGCCTTCTACTGCATTTTTTAGAATATTATAAAAGATTGTACATAGATCGTAATCGCTTATATCCTCTCTAATCTTAGGACAACCATCATACTGAAACTTTATGTTTTTCTTATTCATAGCTTTTACTTGATCATTAATTACTGCGTCAACAGCAATATTACAGGTATATTTTTTTGATTCGTCAGTATCAACCTGTTTTTGGATACATGCCAAGTACTCCCGCAACTTTTCAACATTACCTTCGTCAAGGTGTTTTTGTATCGCTGTAATATGTGCACGAACATCATGCCTGAATATTCGCACTTTCTCCTCATTTTTTTTCAAGCCTTCAAAATAATCTGCCTGAGCTTTGAGCATATATTGATACTTGATTTCATCCTGCTTCATCTCATTATTTTTCTTTACAACAAAACTTTGCCATACCATAACAATAATAAATAGTAGCAAAAGTACCGTTGTAGCAAAGGCTGTAATAATATAAGCTTCTTGATCAAACTCTCGTTTTCTTAGCACTTTTCCTAATGCATAGATTATGAATAGTTCTCCTAAGAAACTTGAGAAAACAATCCCTAATTGAGAAAAAGAAAGCGAATAATCAATTTTCTTCTTCACAAATATGTTCACTATAAAATAATATATCAAAGGAATCATTAAAACTAATGCTTTATCCCAAAGCGGTCTTCCAACAAGCGCTCCTCTCAAATATCTTTCCTCTCCCAAAAGTGCATAAAAAGCCACTCTTACTAATCCAGAAAGTGAATCCATGACTATCCAGGTCACCGCCATACACAAGAATCCTTTTAGCCTTTTTCCTTTCTCTATCACCACCACAATAAAGAAGGCACAATAATTTGGAATACCACCAAATATCTGCTCATCTCCACATACCAAAAAACAAGCTAATGAGCATAACACGGAAAAAAGCAATAATACCGGAATAGTTATTTTTTTCTTATAGATTGGAAAATTAAATACAATTATAAAAAAAGAATAGTATTTCAGTAAATCTAACAAAGAATATCCCGTAGCCCACAAAAGATTCTTCATGTACGCATCCCTTCATACAAATATTTTTCGTAGCTTCTTAAAACATTTTCTTTATAACTTTTTCCAATCGGTATACTTTCTTTAGAAATTAGGTTTATTGTAGCTCCTGTTAATTTAGATATTTTATCCACATTAATAAGATACGACCTATGCACTCGAAGAAAAGGCATTCCTCCAAGAATCCTTTCACACTTTTTCAATGTATACGAAGTAACAATCGTCTTTTGTATAGTATGTATGTTGCAATAATTCGAATCCGCTTCAAGAAACAGAATATCTGACTTGCGAAGATGATAATCTCCTCCATTGTCTGAAAAAACCACTAATGAATCCGATATCGCTCTCTTATATACCTTCTGAAGTCGGGTAAATAAATCAACTTTTTTAATCGGCTTTTGTACAAACCCCATAGTCTTATAGCCATAAGCCTCTCCAACATATTCGTAATGACTGGAAACAAATATTATATTCATAAAATTAGGAAGTATCTCTAACTTTTCCATTACAGATATTCCATCAATTCCACTCATCTCGACATCCAAAAAAACCAAATCTATATGCTTGTTTGTTTCTTTTAGCAATTCTTCTCCGGAATAATACGAAAAGAACTTATAATTCAGCTTTTTCCCAATAAAAAATGAGTTGCATAACCCGACTATTTCATCGTGCAACTCTTTGTCATCATCACAGATTGCAATATTGAATGTACCTATATCCATACGTAAGCCCCCTATAATCAAGTAAATAGCTACATCTGTAAAAATTATATCACAGTTGTCTTTATCTTTACATAACAATTATCGTAGGTATTTCCCTCTATAAACCGCCAAAGTAGGCTATAAAAATAAAACTTTGGCGATTTATACGATATAAAACCCTTATAAATCGCCAAAGTTTATTTATCAAGTCGTCCGGACTATTCTTTTATTCATTTCTGAGCCCTAAAGAACTTCCACACCGATACGCCGTTAACCTCGGTATCGCGCACTTCTATTCCGGGGCCATAGTGTTCATTCAAGAACTGATAGAGATATCCCATTCGTTCACCGTCGCCCCAGTAATATACATCATCCCTGTCAACAAGTGCCGCCGCTGACGTTGATACTCCATTCTTATTAAAAGAATAAAGCCCTATCGGAGATGGAAGCAGCCAACCTCCGTCAAAAAGAATATTGTCAAACCAGCCGTCGTATTTCTTGTCAATTTCAAATATATTCTTTGCGCCACACATTCCGACAACCATTCTCATAACGCTTACTACATAGTAACCGTCGCTTTTGGCAAGAGAATCTATCTCATTATGCCTCTCCACATCCGAATCGCTCACCTGAAGATAACTTCTGCGGCTGTAATCAAGATAATTTTTCTGCCAGGAAAAAAGAGTTACCACGGCAATTGCTGCCATTACAATACCCAAAATTCTCTTTTTACCCGTACTCTTTAATTCAGGTTTCGGTAACACCGTTGCAAACATCGTAAGAAAAACAATAGGCACAAACCACACGCCAAACTCCGCTCTCCATATGGCTCGTCTCATATTCAAAAGATAATAAAGTTCACCATATGCTGTGATGACACAGACTAAACTTGCCGCAAGAAGCAGATATGATTTACTGAATATGCAAAGAGCAGCCGTCAAAAGGAGCAGTCCTAAGAGCACATAAGGTAACACACTCAAAGTCGATGTTTTTTGTATCTCTTCAAAAGTTTGTGCAAAAATATCCGGATCAAAGCGCAGATTACTTACTCTGGTATCTTTTCCGATAATCGGTATCTGCCTTACTTTATCCAAACTGAAAACTTCAGTATCATTCCACATCCATTCATCAAGCAGTTTAAAATCCCCCTCAGAAAAGCCGGCCTTTTCATAGCCTTCACGATTCCAATTGAAATTATAATTGCCATAATCACGCTTCTGGATCATTATGCCATCCCACTCATAGAAATCCTTCCATCCTTTATTAAGCTTAAATGCCACAAAATTGGAGGAAATGACGGTTAATGTAAAAAGAAACGGGATCAAAAGATAAATTGCTCTTTTCCTAATCTCAGCTCTTTTCAAGAAAAGCACCAGAGCAATTGCAATAAAGCCCACAGGCAGCACCATCAGGAAAGAATCTTTTCTTGCGCTAAGTCCCAAAGCAATAAGCACCGAAGAAGCAATAACATATATAATATTTGTCTTTTCCCTGCCAAGCGCCCATGCAAGAACAGCAAATCCGACCGCCGCATAAAGCACCGCATTCTTGGTGTACTGAAGATTTATATAAATGTCTTTTGCAAAAAGAATGTTGATAAACACAGACAGTATCGCAGTTGACAGATATGATGCATCATGCGTTACAGCCAGCAATAATAGGATCACCGCCAGAAGATTGAATATCAGATATACCCAAAGGTAACAATTGACCGAAGGAAAAAGCGCATACATAAATTTAATAAAATATCCAAACAATATCCCGCTGTAAACCAAATACTGTGATGGTTCACCATATGCACCCGCGGCTATGAAATTCATGGTTATATCATCGCATTCTTCATAGCAAATGTTTGAAAAAATAAGACATCCAACCCAGATCAGAACAGATATTATTGATATTTCCGCCAACTTAATTTTCCGCATGCTTTGTCTCCTCGCCCAAGTCTGCTTGAGCCGCTTTTATTTTAGGGAAACGCCTATATTACATAGCGTTTCCCGCATTAAATCAGAAAATTTACTCAAACTGCATTCTGTAATATTTCTCGTACAAACCGCCTGTCTTTAAAAGTTCCTTGTGCGTTCCGCGCTCTTCTATGCCGTTACTTCCAAGAACAATGATCTCGTCGGCACCAAGGATTGTTGAAAGTCTGTGTGCGATCGTAATTGTTGTTCTTCCGACCGAGAGTTTTTCAAGACTTTCCTGAACATATCTCTCGCTTTCGTTATCAAGTGCGCTTGTAGCCTCATCAAGAATAAGTATCGGAGGGTTCTTAAGGAACACTCTTGCGATGGCAATTCTCTGTTTCTGGCCACCTGACAGTCTTGCTCCTCTTTCACCGACAAGTGTGTCAAATCCATCTGACAGGGTGTTTATAAACCCGATAAGATCTGCTTTTTCAGCTGCCTCCCTTATCTCATCCATTGTGGCATCAGGCTTTCCGTATGCGATATTCTCTCGAACCGTGCCGTTAAAGAGATACACGTCCTGTTGCACAATTCCGATAAATGATCTAAGCGATCTCTGCGTTACGTCACGAATGTCAACTCCGTCTATTTTAACGCTTCCGCCCGTAACATCGTAGAATCTCGGAAGCAGAGAACAAAGCGTTGTCTTTCCGCCACCTGACGGACCTACAATAGCTATATTTTTGCCCTTATCAACATGTAGACTGATGTGGTCAAGAACGCTGTCTTCCTCACCATAGGCAAAAGAAACGTCCTCATAATCAATAACGCCCTCAACGTGTGTCAGCTCTTTTGCCCCTTCTTTATCCACGATCTCCGGAACCGTATCCATTACTTCACAAAATCTGCCAAATCCCGCAAGCCCCTTCTGAAGCTGCTCCGTAAATTCGACAAGTACATTGACCGGATTGATGAATATATTGATGTAGAGTGCATAGATTGCCATATCTTCAACCGTCATCTGTCCTTTGGCGATAAATACGCCGCCGGCCACAATAACAGTTACAAACAAAAGTCCTTCAAAGAAGTTGTTTCCCGAATGAAAAAGCGCCATCTGCTTGTAATTGTCCTTCTTCGACTCAAGGAAAGCATGGTTACTTTTATCAAATTTCTTTTCCTCAATCTCCTCACCCGTAAATGACTTCACGACCTTGATACCGCCAAGCGTATCCTGAAGTGATGAGTTGATTCCCGCAACCTTCTTTCTGTTATCGGAAAACGTAGCTCTCATCTTTCTGTTACGACTTACGGAGAATACTGCCATTACAAACACAACAGACACAAGACACAGCGTCATCGGCACATTTATACGCATCAGAAGTATGAATGAACCGACTATTTTCACAAAAGAGATAAATATATTCTCGGGGCCGTGATGCGCAAGCTCGGAAATATCGAAGAGATCCGATACAAGCTTACTCATCATCTCGCCCGTGTTGTGCGTGTCATAATATGAAAAAGAAAATGCCTCAAATCGCTCAAAAAGCTCTTTTCGCATGCCGGACTCCATCTTGGCGCCCATCATATGTCCCCAGTATGTCACGTACCATCTGCACAGGAATCTGATGAAATACAAAACAAGCAGCAAAAGTCCGATGATCCATATCCTTTTCATTATGATCGCAGGTTCTTCAAGAAACAGCGTCTCTCTGAGTATCCTTATGAACTGTGGAAATACGAGATCGATTATTGAAAGAACCGTCGCGCAAAAAAGATCGAACAAAAACACTCCGATATAAGGTTTGTAATAGGGTATAAATTTCTTGATAAGATCCATGGTGCCTATTCCTTTTTACATAATTTACTCTGCATGCCCTATCGCAAGATTATTGAGCCAGCGCTCTTTCTTTAACCAGAAATGGAAAATAGTTATCTTGATAAAATCAACAAGTTTTACACATATAAAGAGCTCAATAGGGCCTATATCCGTGTATTTACCAAGGATAAGTATCATCGGAAGAAGCACGAACAAAGTTACAAGCGCATCTCCGTATGCTCCCATCTTTGTATCACCGCCGGATCTGGCAACTGCCTGCTGAGCATTGATATACACCCATATTGGCATGAACACAGATAATACTATAACCATCCTTCTGCATATGTCTATAGCGCCGCCACTCAATCTTCCGTATACTACAGGCACGATAAGCGTAGTCACGAAACCGACAAGCGTCATTACACAGCCAAAAGCAAATGCCCCGGACAAGAGCCAGCTCTTTTGCTTACGTGCTTCTTCAAGTTTGCCTTCTCCAAGTGTCTTGCCCATAATCACGCTTGTAGCAGAATAAATTCCACCAAATGCAACAAAGAAGAGATTTGCGATGGCAAAACCTGCCGCCATTCCGGATACTACTTCCGCTCCTCCTCTACTGTTAAAAATAGCGGTATTTACAGTCTCAGAAAGCACCCATGTCATCTCGCAGAAGAGCATTAGAGCTCCTTTTTTCAATATCTCGCCAAAGAGGCCGAAATTTACTTTAATTCCATTCTTTAATCCAACGGCAAAATCAGGCTTAACCTTGATATATATACCGACAAAGATAGCAAATTCAAGCGTTCTGGCTATAACAGTCGCAAAAGCCGCTCCTCTTACGCCAAGTGCGGGGAAACCGAAGTTTCCGTATATAAGAAGGTAATTAAAAGTAGTATTGGTCAGCGTAGCTATTATCGTTACGATAAGCGGTGCCTTTACCCTTCCCATATCTCTCAGAGAAGTCGCTATACATACAGAAAAAGTCATGGGAAGCCCCATCCAGAACATGATATTGATATATCTCACCGCCTCATCGAGGATAAACGGCGCCTGGGTATTTCCTATGAGCATAAGCGACAAGACCTGCCGCGGGAAAACTCTGCAAACCAGAAAATAAGGAATAAAAGCAGAAACTCCCATAAACAGCTTAAATATAAACGCCTGCTGCATTCCTGCCTTGTCATTGGCGCCAAAGAACTGCGTGAGGAATATTCCTCCCGACATACAGATGGTATTAAGAAATACCATGAAAATAAAGAGTATCTGACCTGCAACATTAACTCCCGACATAGAGACGTCGCCAAGTCCGGATACCATGAAATTATCTATAAGGGAGACCATGTTCTGAATAAGTTGCTGTAACATTATCGGCACAGCAATCTTAACAACATTTCTGTAAAAAGCTCCGTCTCCGAATATATTTCTTTTTCCTTCCATAGTTCCTCCCTTTTATTTCTATCATGTTTATTGCATAGTTTCTATATTTTACTCTCACTATATATAAAAGTCTACCGATTACTTGTACTTTATA
>JAEEGJ010023383.1_pt1 | contig 12978 bp, 9 predicted proteins | sample 8958761 | NCBI WGS metagenome assembly JAEEGJ01 (sample SAMN16246546, study PRJNA631951) | gut metagenome | biome: gut microbiome; feature: rumen; material: RS-attached | host: Bos | place: Iran: Karaj | collected 2018-10
TCCAGAGTCGAACATATACCGCAGGTTCTCTATTACTGGAGACTTAATTCGGAATCAGTATCCGCGCAGGCTGCGGCAGGCTCCAAGGTCTATGCAAACGGTCAAAAGGCCATTCAGGCACAGCTGGACCGGCTGGACATCAAAGGAACAGCAGAGTCTACTCCAGATGCCGGTTACTTCCGCGTCAGATATGCCATAGAAGGCGAGCCTAAGGTATCGATAGTGATACTTAACAAAGACCACAGGAAGCTCCTGAAACGCTGTGTGGATTCGATATTAAGCAAGAGCACATATGGTAACTACGAGATAGTCATCTGCGAGAACGGAAGTAATGACAAGGACATCTTCGAATACTATGACAGCCTGAAGTCTGAACCGAAGGTAAAGATAGTAAACTGGACTGAGGGAGGAGACTTCAACTACCCGAAGCTCAATAACTTCGGAGCAAAGAATGCCATAGGCGATTACATATTGCTCCTCAATAACGATACGGAAGTCATCACTGAAGGCTGGATAGAAGAACTCCTGGGCCTGGCTCAGAGACAGGACACCGGAGTGGTCGGGTGCATGCTCAGATACCCCGATGACACGATACAGCATGCGGGCATATTCCTTAGCGGCGGCCAGTCCATGCATGACGGCTTATTCGAGAGCAGCCTTGCTCCCGGATACAGAGGCATCAACAGATGCGTTACTGACGTATCAGCAGTGACCGGTGCATGTATGATGATCCGCAGGGACGTCTGGGATAAGCTGGGCGGCCTTAACGAAGACTACGCAGTTGCCTATAACGATATCGACCTGTGCCTGAGAGCCAGGGAAGCCGGATACCGCATCATATTCACTCCTCATGCAGCACTCTATCACTATGAGGGCAGGAGCAGAGGCTTCAGAAGGATGGAAGACAGCGATATTGCCAGAGAGGAAGCGGAGCGCATCAGGCTTCTTAAGGATCACCCTGTTACTTCTTTAAGAGATCCGTACAGGAGTGCGCATTACAGATTCGACGGATATTACTGCGAATATATCGAGACAGCCAAGGACAAGAGCCTGGCAAAGCTCCTGGAAGTCAATCGGGAACTTCCCTTGCTCATAGACATTAGGCTTCCGGCTGATACGGTCAGACAGCTCTTCTATGCGGCATCCGTGATCTTGGACATGTCAGAAGGAATAAGCCTTACGGATATGTCTGATGCTAAGGATAATGCAGAAGATCACCTGCTCATCACGAGCTACGCCGAATACGGAGATTCCGAACTGGGCGGCAGACTCATAGCTGCAATAGACGATCTGGTGATCCTCGGATACGGAGATAAAGCGAAGCTCAACTCTTCAGACGGAGGAGACTTCAGCATAGCATCAGGCAGATTCCTGGGAACGGGATTCCATCCGTCTGAGAGCAACGGAATGTGCTGGTCGGCTGAAAGCAGGACTGAGATCAGATTATCAGGACTCGATAAGTGTGCTTATAAGTTCACGATCCTTCACGGATACAGCATCCCGCTGGCTGAGCTCGGCAAAGAGAGTCTTGGCATGAGCATTGATGTGAACGGCGCTCACATAACCGATATAACGATAGACAGCGCAAACAACGGACAGGACATCTCATTCGTTGTGCCTGAGAGCGCCATGTCGGGCAAGACGGATACCGTAAGCATAACAACCGATACCTGGAGCCCGGCTGATTACGGGTCAGGAGACAGAAGAACCCTGGGGTTCTCCACAAGCGGGCTCAAAGCCCTCAAACTAAACTAATCAGGGCGTCTGTGATATAATTATCTGTCATTCATTATTTTGAAGTAAGAATAATAAGATGAAGAAGAGATATATAATTACAATTCTGCTGATAGTCTTCGCCGTTGCTGTTAACATCGGTCTGTTCTTAAGGCAGCCGGATTACTCTGCTGAGCTTGTCAGGGTGGAAGTTGATATTGCTTCATCTGATAATCTGTCGGCGCAGTTATTCTATACTCAAGACAAGTATTATTCAGAGACGCAATCGATTACTGCTGACTATACCGCAGACAGCAATGCGAACACGCTTTCCTTTGATTTCCCTGCTGATTCAAAGTGGTTCAGATTTGACCCGGCGCGTGAAGGCGGAGTGAAACTTGCGATTAACGGAATCAGACTCGTTTATAACGGAGCCGTCATAAGCGAATACTCCGTTGATGATGCCGAACTGTCAGAGCTTGAGTCATCGGGCAACGGCAAGCTTGTGACTAATAGCGAAGATGCATATATGGTCTTTGCAATCGATTCTACAGCTGTAATGAACGCTGTTCAGACACACGTTCAGAAGACACAGCTCATCATGAGCATTATCGAGTGTGTAGTAATAGACCTGATAATCCTTCTCGTCTTATTCAAATGGACGGCGGTCATCCCGATTCCGAAGGAGATCTGGTACAACAGGAAGCTGACGCTTAACCTTGCAAAGAATGACTTCAAGAACCGTTTCTCCGGATCTTATCTGGGAACGGTATGGGCTTTTGTTCAGCCTGTAGTTACCATACTGCTGTTCTGGTTTGTATTCGAGAAGGGTCTTCACGCAGGTCCGCAGGGACTTAGAAATGGCATTCCTGTTCCGTTTGTCCTCTGGCTTACGAGCGGTCTTGTACCCTGGTTCTTCTTCCAGGATGCCCTCATCTCAGGTACAAACACTCTCTATGAATATGCATTCCTTGTAAAGAAGGTCGTATTCAACATCGGAATACTTCCTGCAGTAAAGGTTATATCTAATCTGTTCGTGCATGTGGCCTTCGTAGGATTCATGTTCATACTGTATATCCTGATGGGTTTGTATCCGACTGTTTATTCAGTTCAGGTAATCTATTATTCGATAGCTATGATCTGCTTCGTAACGGGTCTTGTATATCTGACGAGTGCCTTCTGCGTATTCTTCAAGGATCTGGCGCAGATAATCTCCATCCTGATGCAGGTGTTCATGTGGTCTACGCCAATCATGTGGAACATCAACGCAATTGGACTCAAGGGTCCGCTCCTCTACCTGTTCAAGCTGAATCCGATGTTCTATATCGTCCAGGGGTACAGGGATTCCATGATCGACTGTGTCTGGTTCTTTGAGAAATCAGATCTTACGGTGTATTTCTGGGCTGTTACCATTCTGCTCTTTGTCTTCGGAACGACCATGTTCCGTAAGCTGAAGATCCATTTTGCCGATGTGCTCTGATAGAGGTAAGTATATGAACGAAGAATATGCGATCAGAGTAAATAACGTGACCAAGATGTACAAACTGTTCGAGAAGAATTCGGACAGGGTTAAGGATGCACTTGGTCTGTCCGGCAAGAAGAAACTCTACAAGGATTACTATGCACTGAAGGATGTGTCCTTCGATATCAAGAAGGGTGAGACAGTCGGCATAATCGGAGTCAACGGTGCAGGTAAGTCTACGATACTGAAGATAATCACCGGTGTCCTTAATCCTACAGCCGGTAATGTGGAGATTAACGGAAGGATATCGGCTCTCCTTGAACTCGGCGCCGGATTCAACTCTGACTACACGGGCCTTCAGAATGTCTATCTCAACGGCACCATGATGGGTTTCACCAAGGAAGAGGTCGATGCCAAGCTTCAGTCTATCCTCGACTTTGCTGATATCGGAGACTTCATCAACCAGCCGGTCAAGACATATTCATCCGGTATGTTTGTAAGACTTGCATTTGCAGTAGCCATCAACATTGATCCGGAGATCCTTATCGTAGACGAGGCACTTTCCGTAGGAGATGTGTTCTTCCAGAACAAGTGCTTCCACAAGTTCGAGGAATTCCGTAAGGCAGGCAAGACGATACTGTTCGTAAGCCATGACCTCTCAAGTATCAGAAAGTACTGTGACAGGACTATACTCCTGGACCATGGCGTTAAGATAGAAGAGGGAGAGACTTCTTCTGTGGTAGATACGTTTAAACGTATCCTGGTTGGTCAATATGACCCGGACGAAGCAAAGCCGGAGGACAAAAGCACACCTGCCGATACGATCAAGCCGGAAACCACCGAAGGTGAATGGAAGAAGAATTACGTTCTCAATCCGGATGCTGATTGCTATGGTGATCTTAAGGCCGAGATCGTCGATTTTGCCGTAATCGACAACAAAGGCAAATTTACCAGTGTTCTGGCAAAGGGAGACCCGTTCCAGATCAAAGTGAAGATCAGGGCCAATGAGGATCTGGAAGATCCGATATCCTCTTACACCATAAAGACATTGAAAGGGACTGATATAACGGGAACAAACACGAAATTTGAACATCATGACATTGGTCCGATGAAGGCAGGAGAAGAAAGGGTAATAACTTTCACGCAGGATATGAATATCCAGGGCGGACAGTATCTTCTGTCTCTTGGTTGTACCAGATATGACGGAGATGAATTGAGGGTTTATAACAGGTTATATGACATCATCAATCTGTCTATAGTGTCAGAGAAGAACACTGTAGGTTTCTATGATATGAATTCAAAGATTGAAGTGGAATGATATGAGCGACAAAATAGGCAATGTGACTCTTAATTGTGATTTCTACAGTGGGAACGATGCCTGCTCTGACAATGCTGTCATCAGCAAGATACTCGAGATCGTAAAGGCCGGAAAGGATCCCGAAGAAGTATTGCTCTCCGAGATTGACGGGGATATGCTGTATCATCTGTCTGACATGAGAAAGAACCTGCTCTCCTGGTATCCGTTTGGAAAAGACGAGACTGTCCTCGAGATCGGTTCAGAGTGCGGCGCGCTTACCGGCCTCTTCTGCGAGAGAGCAAAGAGAGTGGTCGCCGTCGATCCTTCCAAGACAAGATGCGAGATCAATGCTTACCGCAACGACTTCGATAATCTCGAGATCATCTGCGGCGATATAAAGAACATTAAGTTCGACGAGAAGTTCGATTACGTAACTCTCATCGGAGTGCTGGAATATGCGGGCGAGATACTGTCTTCGGACACACCCTTTGAAGACCTGCTGAAGCTTGCAAAGGATCTGCTTAAGCCCTGCGGACACCTTATCATCGCCATATCCAACAAATACGGCCTCAAATACTGGGCCGGAGCGAAAGAGGATCACACCGGCGTGGTCTTCGACGGGATCCAGGGATACGGAAGCGAGGTCAAGGTCAGGACATTCTCAAGGAAAGAACTGACTGATCTCATTACGGGGGCAGGACTTAAGGAGACGGAATTCTACTATCCGATCCCGGATCACAAGCTGCCTCTTGAAGTGATGTCTTCCGAATACATCAGCAAGTACCATAACATGCACGGACACACCCCCTCTTATGACAGGGACAGGGTCGTGCTCTTCAATGAAGCCAAGGCAACGGAAACGCTCATAAGAGACGGAATGTACGAAGACTTCGCGAATTCATTCCTTGTATTTGCAGGCAAGGGGGAATGATCATGAGCAAGCTTCTCTATGTAAAATACAATTCGTTCAGAAGACCGGACTACAGGATCAGTACTGAGATCGTGGAGAACGGAGGTAAGCTCGAAGTTGTCAAGAAGCCTATGAATGCAGCTTCCGAAGCAAATGTTGCTCTTATCGCAGACAAATATGCTCTGCTCAAGGATCTGTATTCCGATATTGAACCGATCCCCTGCGAGAAGAGGGATACGGCTGTTGTGTTCCCTTTTATCAACGGAACCGAACTGCTGAGCGACCTTGATCTTCAGCATCTGGATGAGCAGAGCCTCTATTCTGAGATAGATAAGGCTCTTGATAAGATATTCGCATTCAAGCAACCGGCAACTCACTTCGTAAAGACTGACAAGTTCACAGCCATATTCGGTGATCTTAGTCCGGCTGAAAGTGAAGACGCGTATCCGGTTACAAATATCGATTCGAATTTTGATAACTTCCTGTCTGACGGCAACAAGATATGGTGCATTGACTACGAGTGGGTGGCTGATTTCCCGGTGCCGGTAAGGTTCATCAAGTACAGAACGCTTCTGTATTTCTATACCAAGAACGGCGAGCGTTTGGGCAAAGCTATCCCGCTCGACAGCTTCCTTGCTCATTACGGATTCTCGGCGGACGACATAAAGCTGTTCGGAGCCATGGATGACAATTTCCAGCAGTTCGTACACGGTGAGGACCGCAAATATATGCTCACCGCAAGATATGAGAAGGGGCATACTTCGCTGGATGAACTGGTCGATATTGCACAAAGGCTTCCGAGAGAACTCGAGCTCAAGGATCAGCATATCGCGAATCTGGATAATGCGATATCGGTAAGGGACAGGATCATAAAAGATAAAGATTCTCATATTCTTAATCTTAATCAAACGATCATAGACAGAGACACCCGAATAACTGATCTGGATAAGGCGGTAAAAGATCGTGATGTCTTGATCGGCAATCTCGATCAGGCTGTTAAGTCAAGGGATAACGATATAGCTATCCTGAATTCAAGTGTAGCTGACTATAGACGTGCGCTGAGGAATCCTTTCTTTGCAATGAGACTTGCTGCAAGGAAGGTCAAGCGCAAATTCAGCAAGACACCGGAGGCACCGGAAGCGGAATCTTACGAACCTATAGAAGAGCCGGCGCCCATTACATATGAACAGTGGATAGAGCAGATAGAAGCAGAAGAGACTTACGATGAGACATTTGATTACAACCCTACGATATCTGTCGTGGTTCCTGTATACAATGTTCTCGATAAGCATCTCATTCCTTGTATCGAATCGGTTCTGAGTCAGCTCTATCAGAACTTCGAACTATGTATTGCCGACGATTGCTCTACATGGGATAACGTTCGCAATACTCTTAAGAAGTATGAGGACAACCCCAAGGTCAAGATCGTATACCGCACCGAGAATGGTCACATATCACGCAGCACAAATTCTGCACTTGAACTTGCCACCGGCGAGTTTGTTACTTTCCTCGACTGCGATGACACTTTAAGCCCCAATGCTTTATATGAAGTTGTTAGAGAGCTCAATAAGAACCGTAATCTCGACTTCATATACAGCGATGAAGACAAGATAGATGATGACGGCAACAACAGACACATGCCGCACTTCAAGCCTGATTGGTCACCGGATACTCTTATGGCTCTTATGTACACTTGCCATCTCGGTGTGTACAGGACTGAGATTGTCAAGAAGATCGGAGGCTTAAGAGAAGGATACGAAGGTTCTCAGGATTACGATTTTGTCCTGAGATTCACTGAACAGACTACGGCAGATAAGATCGCTCACATAGCTAAGATCCTTTATCACTGGCGCGAACGAGGTGAATCCACATCTCTTGATCCGGAAGCAAAGCCTTATATCCTTGAAGCAGCCAAGAAGGCAAAGGAAGATGCACTTGAAAGGAGAGGTCTTAAGGGCGAAGTTGAACTTATTCCCGGTATGTATCAGTACAGGGTGAACTATTCAAGTGGCAAAAATCCTCTGGTAAGCATCATAATCCCGTCGAAGGATAATCCGGCATTACTCCGTCAGTGTCTGGATTCACTGACATATAAGACTGAATATAAGAACTATGAGATCGTTGTAGTTGATAACGGCAGTAATGACGAGAATAAGGCAGAATATGAGAGACTGATCAGTTCTGTCGGCGGAAAATATGTATATTCGCAGGAAGAGTTCAATTTCTCACATATGTGCAACACCGGAGCTGCACAGGCTTCCGGCGAGTACTATCTCTTCCTTAACGATGACATAGAGATAATCAACGGAATCTGGCTTGGAAGGATGCTTGGCCAGGCAGAACTGCCTCATGCAGGGGCCGTAGGTGCTAAATTGCTCTATCCGGGCGGAGATATGATCCAGCACTGCGGAGTCATGAGCATAGGCAGCGGTCCGGTCCATGCCTTTGGAGGCATGAGTGACAGCCAGGGATACTACTTCGGACGCAACAAGCTTGACTATAACTGGCTTGCCGTTACGGCCGCTTGCCTTATGGTAAGTGCTGCAAAGTTCAAGGAGATAGGCGGATTCAACGAAGATCTCAGAGTGGCATATAACGATGTTGATCTGTGCTTCAGACTCTATGAGGCAGGATACTACAACATAGTCAGGAACGATGCTGTTCTATATCACCACGAATCTGCGAGCCGCGGTGATGACAGGATAGACGAAGCGAAGATGCAGAGACTTACAAGAGAGAGGAATCGTCTGTATAAGCTGCATCCGGATTTTGATTTCAACGATCCGTTCTACAACCCGAACCTCAGCTACTATTCCAACACGTTTGAGAACAATTACTTCAACCTTATGCTGTCTCAGTGCATTGTAAATGAGACGGGTGAGACAGCCGAGGAATCAGATAACTTGAACGGATTTATCGACTGCCTCTACGATAACAAATGCGTATTTGCTCAGGGCTGGGGATTCATTCCCGGTGAATGCGGCAAATCTACAGCTGACCTTATCCTCGAGAGTGAAGATAACAAATACAAGGTATCTACTGTTCTTCACATACGCCCCGATCTGAAGAATGCGTTCCCCAATGAACGTTATATCGAGAAGTCCGGATTCAGAGTGTATTTTAGCAAAGAGAACATGAGACCCGGTGAGTATACGATATCGGTCTCCATTGGCGGACTTAAGAAGAAACTTGATAAGAGAATAGTCGTCTGATACATGAAGAACATTTTCTACAATACATTCGGAAACATCTTCTACAGTGCTTGCCAATGGTTGATCACTATATTAGTTGTTTATCTGGAAAACTATGAGTACGGTGCGGCGGGAGTTCTCTCACTTGCTATGACTACGAGCAGCAGCTTTGCGGCGATATCACTATTCTCGATGCGCAACTATCAGATATCGGATACCAAGGGAGAATTTTCCCAGGGGCAATATGTGTCGAGCAGGATCATTACAAGCATGTTGGCACTTGTTGCATGCATCATCTATGCAATCCCCGGCAACAATATTTTCCAGGTGTTATGCATAGCGGCCTTTATGCTCGTCCGTATAGCTGAAAGCTTTGCAGATGTTTTGTTCGGCGTAGACCAGTTGCATGACAGATACGGATTGATATGCCTGTCATGCACACTCAGAGGAATTATGACCGTCGGCTCTTTTGTTGTCATGATGCGAATGACCCACAACCTTCTTATCACGCTTTTTGCCATGGCGGTACTCAACCTGGCTGTCGTTATCCTGTTTGATTTCAATTTCACATTCAAACTCGAGAAAATTACTATCAAACTGCGTGACAAGGCTCTGATCAAGCTTCTCAAGCAGTGTATTCCGCTGGTAGCATTCTCGTTCCTTCTTAGCTTTGTCAACCTGATCCCCAAGCAAGTCTTAAGCTTTGTTCAGGGTGAAGATTCTCTTGGTGTTTATTCTTCCATGGCTTCTCCGACACTTGTAGTTCAAGTGTTCGCGAGCGTGGCATTTGCCCCGTTCATCCCGAAGCTCGCTCAGTTGTTGGAAAAGAAAGATTATAAGAAGTTCCTTAAGATATTGAGACTGACCTATCTGGGGCTGGCTGTTCTGGCATGCTGTGCGCTCGCAGGTGCTGCGTTGCTCGGCCGCCCGGTCCTGTTCTTCCTGTTTAAGGAAAACATACTGGATTACTATGATCTGTTCATGCCGATAATCTGGTGCACGATACTGCTCTCAGGAGTATGGGTTCTCAATTCCATAGTGGTAACCCTTCGTAAACTTAAAGTGCTTCTTATTGGAATGGTGGCAGACTTTGTTATACTGTGTCTGATCACATATCCTTGCATCAGTATCTACGGACAGAATGGCACAAGCTATGCGCAGATCATTGCATTAGGATTGCTATTGCCGTTTATGGTAGGAATATGTGAGATGGATATACAAAAAAGAAAGAGATTACAGGGGTCTGATACATGAGTTCAAAAAAGCTGGTCATAATTCCGGCATTCAATGAATCAGAGAGTATAAAAGATACGGTTAGGGAGATCATATCTAAGGCTCCTGACTTTGATTATGTTGTCGTCAACGACTGTTCAACTGATAATACGCTTCAGATCCTGATCGACGAAGGATTCAACTATCTTGATCTTCCCGTTAACCTCGGTATCGGAGGCGCTGTTCAGGCCGGATACCGTTATGCGGAAGAGAATGGATATGATATAGCTGTTCAGGTTGACGGAGACGGACAGCACGATCCTGAATATCTTGGCAAGATGGCTGAGGAACTTGAGAAGTCTGAAGCGGATATGATCATAGGCAGCCGCTTTATTGAGAAGGAAGGATTCCAGTCTTCCGCTCTTCGAAGAGTCGGCATAAAGTACTTCACCGGCCTTATCAAGCTGGTTACCGGAAAGACAGTTACGGATCCTACCTCAGGGCTTCGCATGATCGGGCGTAATGTAATCGAAGAATTCGCAGATAAATACCCGAGAGACTATCCGGAGCCTGAGAGCGTGGTGGCGATCCTTAAACACCGCCGTAAGGTTGTTGAGATACCGGTTAAGATGAGAGAACGTCAGGGCGGCACTTCGTCGATCCATATGTGGAAATCGGTCTACTACATGATCAAGGTTACGATCGCTATCTTGATCGAACGCGTAAGGGGGTAATATATGACTTTAAGGCTGCAGATACTCTTAATCGTTGCATTAGTAATAGCCTTGATATTTGTAATCCTTCAGATCAGGAACAGAAAACTTGACCTTAAGTATTCTCTGACATGGTTCTTCTTATTCCTGGCTTTATTGGTCCTGACGATATTCCCTCAGATCCTGGTGTTCTTTACCAGACTGATCGGTTTTGGCAGCGAGATGAACATGCTGTTTGTCTCAGGATTCCTTTTGACACTGCTTATCATATACACACTTACAAGGGCTGTATCCAAACTGATGGATCAGGTCAGAACGCTGACTCAGAAAGTGGCTCTTCTTGAGAAACAACTGAGAGAAAGCAAGGGCGGTGACAAGGATAATGGATAAACTTGCAGTTGATCTTCTCTGGCTCAGGGTAGGCGGAGTCGGTGGTGCTGAATTCTATGTCAGGAACCTGTTGGACGGATTTGCAGAACTGGACGAGTCGTTCAAGCTGGTGCTGGTCTGTTCAACTGATAATACTGATGCATTCAAGCACTATGCGGAAGATCCCAGGTTCGAGATCCTTACGGCACCCATAGCAAATGCCAATATCAGCAAGCGTATCATCTGGCAGAATCTGCATATGAATTCGTTTCTCAAGAAGAACGGACTCAAGCGCTGCTTCTCTCCGGTATATGACAGACCGGTGTTTAACGGCGGCATAACATGGTACACGGTAATTCACGATATCCAGGCGTATCATTATCCTGAGTATCATCCGCTGCATGAGATCGTCTACAGCAAGATGGTCTGGAAGACTGATAAGAATAAGAGTGTTCTTAACTTTACGACAACTAATCAGGTCAAAGAAGACATAATCAAGACTTATAAATTCAATCCGGACAAGATCAAAGTGATCAGCATACCTGTTATTGTTGATAACAAGATTATCAGCGACAGCGAGTATTCTGAATTCTGCAAGAAATATTCGATCGAAGAAGAGTATTTCTATACTATCTCTCAGCTGATCCCGCATAAGAACTTCCCGACACTGGTCAAAGTAATGGCTGAGATCAAAAAGAACCACCCGGAGCTTCCCCAGAAACTGTATATCTCCGGCATATCCGGTAATGGTACGGCTGAGTTCGAGAGACTGCTTAAGGAAGAGAACCTTGAAGATACGATCATCAGGACGGGTTTTATTCCAAACGAAGACAAATTCATATTCTACGGCAAGTGTAAGTATTTCCTGTTCCCGAGTGTCTTTGAAGGCTTTGGAATGCCGCCCGTGGAAGCCATGATGTGCGGAGCTACCGTAGTCACTACGGATAAGACATCCATACCTGAGGTTACACAGGATAAGGCGAACTATGTTAAGGATCCGTATAGTGTTACAGAGTGGATCGATGTTATCAAGAGCTCGACCAACAGGGATAATGAACTGGATTCTGAGCGATATGACAAGAAGTATATCGCACAACAGTTCTACGATACTTTCTTTGGCTGAGCTTTATACTGTCAGCTTATAAGACCGGACAGAGTATCTATCAGATCGTTGATACAGGTTTCTTTCTCAAAGTGTTCCTCGTAGTACTTAAAGGCATTATGTGCGTATTCTTCACACTTCGCTTCATCGTCCTTCATCTGAAGTATCAGCTCGGCGAGTGTCTTGTGATCAAGAGAATCGCAGCAGAGACCGCAGTCGGCTTCTTTGATCACATCCTTGACCTCTCCGTTGATCGCGCCGACTATCGGTTTGCCGGCCATCATATATGACTGAACTTTTGCAGGAAGTGTGCTGTTAACGACTTCATTATCGACCATAGTGATCAGGAAAGCATCAGCGAGCTTGTAGTACTCGGGCATCTCGCTTACATCGTGATAACCGTAGAAGATCACATTATCAAGACCATAATTCTTAGCCATTTGCTCGCAGGCAGCTCTCGAGAGCCCGTCGCCGACGATATGGAACACAACATCCTTCTGATCTTTAAGCAGGTTGGCAGCTTCTACGATCGTCTCGACACTCTGTGCAGGACCGATATTGCCGGCAAACACTAGATCGAATGTATCGTTCTTCACATAATCGATATTGAGGTAATCAGATTCGGCATAGCTCGGGAGATAGACAAATCCTTTGTCTTCGCTCAACCCCAGTTCACCCGTAAAGTAGTTTTTGAAGGATTTGCTGCTGCAAGTGATAAGGTCTGCATTGTTATAAGCGTTAACACTCCATTTGGTAAGGATCTTATAAGCCAGGCTGGTCTTCTGTACGCCACCGGTTGTGATGCTGACAGGCCACTGGTCAAGGACATGTATTATAAGCGGTATCTTCTTCATCTTTTTAACAACGATGGCGGGCCATGTCATTGTTATTGGTGATAGTTGGTAAACATACACGATATCAAAGTCTTTTTTCATGAAGAAGGCTTTGATATCGTGATAGTTGGTAAACATACACGATATCAAAGTCTTTTTTCATGAAGAAGGCTTTG
>JAEEGJ010023385.1_pt1 | contig 12978 bp, 10 predicted proteins | sample 8958761 | NCBI WGS metagenome assembly JAEEGJ01 (sample SAMN16246546, study PRJNA631951) | gut metagenome | biome: gut microbiome; feature: rumen; material: RS-attached | host: Bos | place: Iran: Karaj | collected 2018-10
GCATAAACACCGATCGAGGCGGAAAGGATATAAAGAACCATTTTCTGCAAAAATTTGCCCAATTCCAGTAAAAAGTAATACAAAACTGAAAATAACGGAACCAAAAGCAGCCACCAAAAATGGACCATTTGCTGTGCAGAAATCTTGTACTTCCATGCAAAGATAGCCGAAAGCATTGCTATAATCAGGAATAAAAGAGGAAAGCACAACCTGTTGCACAATGCATCGATAAAACTCTGCTTGGCAAAACCATATTTCTCCGCTTTACCGCAGAACGCAATAAGCGAATTAAGAGCCATATTGTCCGGACCAGGCGCGGTATCTATAATCTGTAGCAAATCCTTGTAAGGCAGAGGGAGAACGACAGACGTTGTTTCTATCTTCTCACCATCCAGATTATTTACAGGAGTAACCGCAATATTCTTATTTTCCCTGTCAACAGACTTTAAAATAACAAACGGCAGCGTTTTTACCTTTTCTTTCTCAACTGCGACCTGATACTTCGACTCAAAATAATCAGCCTTCTGCTCTGAAGTCTTTGCATACGGTACGTAATAATTCTGTTTGATTTTTCCGTCCGTACCGTACACAATAATATGCATACCACGCATATACTGAACAACCCGCCCAGCATTCTCCACTGCGGAAATACCTTTTATACCGACAACCCATCGTTCGTTTTCAAAAGTTTTTACGGAAAAATAAACATCGTTTGCATACTCAAACGGTTTGAGATTTAAAGTTTCATCCATAAAGAAGTATTGTTTTTCAAGGTTTTCTTGCGCAAGGTTCATATACCGCTTTATATCCGGATCATCTCCAATCTCATTGTGCAGCTGGCGGAATATGTAATAGGCCTCAAAATAATCGCCGCTGATAAAAGCATCATATCCGTCCCGTTTGCGCTGATAAATATCTCTTGTAAGAGAACCAGCCGCATCTTCAAATGATTGCAGCATGTTCCAAGATTCGGATGCAAGGCGCTTTGCATCATCCAGATTTGCATTTTTTGGATTGAAAGCCTGCAAAGCCAGAGTTGAATAATAATGCGCATCAAAATATGACTTTTTATCAAAAGATTTCTGTGCCATTTCGATTAACTGCGGAACTTCTGCATTTTCAACAACAAATCCCTTTTCAGTTTCCTTTTGTTTTACAACAACCACATCAGCATTTTTTGTCTTTTTTTCAACATCGGCGACTATTGCCTTTGCTTCGGCTGAATCTGGCAGAATGCGCAAAACTTGATTGGCATACAGGTTTGCATTTACGTAATCTTTTTTATCGAGCGACTTTGTAACAAGTTCTCTGAATTCCTTATAATTGCGCGATGAATTCAAAATCGACCGCCGGTTTATCTCAAGAACCGGCATGATAAGCTCAAAAGCAAGTAAAATAGAAACAAGCGCAACAAGAACGACTACAAAAACCCGTTTCAACAGGTCTGTCATAACTACAGAAAGTTTTGTAAAAGATTCTTTTTCATCCTGATACTTTGCATAATTCCAGGAATAAGCAATCAGAATTGTTGTAAGGAAAAGAACCGGCAAAAGCCTTAAAAAGTTTTCCAGTATCAGCAAAAACATATATTTTGCCGTAAATTGCTGCAACAGTTCAGCAGGTGCGGACTGCTGCAATGTGTAGATAATTACGGCAATAAAGGCCATAACAAAATAAACAATCGCAAAAATACTGATTTTAAAATTTATTGATTTCATATTTCTGTCCCGGCATACTTCTTACGATGAAAAATAAACGAAAACAAACCACCCAGCAAAAATCCCACAAGCAGAATCAGGTTTAGCGCAGCAGACATTGCAAGCGGCGATGCTGCCCCACTTCCTAGTTTTTGGGATAAAAATGTTCTTACATTATCAAAAAAGGACGGTGTAATCAAAAGATAATTTAAAATAAAAACAACAACGCAACCTGTACACAAAAACAAGGCATCAAGAAGCTTCCACGAAGTATAAAACAAAACACCCCACAAAGAAAACAAACCGACCGCAATAAGCGCAAGCGGAAGATATGTCAGCAAACCGCCCGTCCATGCTTTTTGTAGTGAAGCAACATAATTCTGAATTGTTTTTTGTATTACTGAAACAAATCCGGGAGTCTGAAGTTCCTGTGCAAAAGCTGTTTGCTGTGCCTCAGACGAAACACCTGCGGGGAGTACTTTGTTTTTGCATGTTTCAAAGAATTTCCGGTCATCAAGATAAATTTTTCGGAGCCCCGAACCACCATTGTTGTTTATGGTCGTAAAGTAATAAACATCACCGTCTACGACAGCAAACACATTTTCATCATATCTTGAGCCGCTGTTATTAACCGGCAGAGCCGCTGTACCGACAGACAATTTGTTACCGGCGACAAATGAAAGCGGAATTATTCCGCCGAAAGCAGCAAGTATAATAAAAATAATCACAAGTGCAGAACCCCAAAAGAAATTCCTGGTCGACGCACACTTTAAAAAAACGCTGCAAATACTGACTATTGCAGAAACCGGCACAGCTTTTAACGCAAAAACCAGAACTTCCGTAAAAGAAACAGAAAAGCCCCGGCTGCCAAATACCGTATTTATGCAACTTTTATAGATGATAAAAACCAATACAAACAAAAATGTTGAAAATACAAAGTATAAAAGAAAATTCAACAATAAAACAAAAGCTTTTTTCACACTTATAGCATATCACATAGAATATTCAGATGTCAAACTCGATTGTTCATACTGTGCTTTTTCCTATTAAGGTTTTAAGGTTGCATAAAAATACATAAATGTGTATGATTATTCATATGATTGATTCATTGGCAGAAAGTTTGAATAATACCCTGCGACCGACTGTTGCATACAGGCTGTTGTCCGATATGGGACAAAGAATGTTTTTCCCGAAAGGAATCATTGCTCAGGGAGCTGAAGCAAAAAAATTCGGAAAAAAGACAAACGCAACTATCGGAATGGCAGTTGAAGCAGGAGAGCCTCTCATTCTCCCTTCCGTAAAAAAGGAATTTGCCTTTTTGTCAGCAGCAGAAGCCGTCGCTTATGCTCCTACCGCTGGAAATCCCGAATTCCGCAGATTATGGAAAGAACAGCTTATAAAAAAGAATCCCTCATTAAAAGATAAAACATTTTCGATTCCAGTTGTCACACCAGGATTAACAGCAGGAATCTCATATATATGCGACCTCTTTTTATCCTCAAAAGACACTCTGCTCACAACGGATCCATCATGGGACAATTATTCGCTGATTGCAGAAACAAGATGCAATGCAAAGCTGGAACGATTCCAGCTTTTTAATGATTCAGGTTTTAACCGCCAGTCATTTGAAAACGCTGTAAGAAAACAAGCCGAAAAAGGTTCTTTACGCCTTTTGCTCAACTTTCCGCAGAATCCCTCCGGCTATTCTCCAACCAAAGAAGAAGAAGCTTTTATAACTTCAGTTCTACTCGATATAGCAAAACAGGGAACAGACATTCTCGTTCTGGTTGATGACGCATACTTCGGATTGAATTATGAAGACAACATTGCACCCGAATCTCTGTTTGCATCTTTGTGCAATATTCATGAGAATATCTTTGCCGTTAAAATCGACGGTCCTACAAAAGAAGACTTTGCATGGGGATTTCGCGCAGGATTCCTCACATTCGGCTCCAAGGGCATGATTGAAGAACAATACGATGCTCTTATCCGCAAGCTCATGGGTATCATAAGATCTTCAGTTTCCTGCGGATCAACTCCTGCACAATCAATAATGATAAGGACAATCAACAATCCCAAGATTGAAGGCGAAAAAGAAAAAATCCGTGCTATTCTTGAGGAAAGATACACAATTGTACGCAATTTTGTTAACGAAAGAAGGAACAACAAGGTTCTTACTCCATTACCATTCAATTCCGGTTATTTTATGTGTTTCAAATGCAACGGAATCGATGCGGAGGATTTGCGTTACAAGCTCCTGCATGAGTACCAGATAGGAACCATCGCATTGGGTAGTGATTATCTGCGGATTGCTTTTTCAAGCATTGACAGCGACCAGATAGAAGAAGTCTATTCAACTGTTTACAAAGCAGCAGAAGAATTGGCATAATACTTTTATGAAGTTTTCCTACAAGAGCCTGATTACTGCAGTTCTTTTTTCTGTTTTGTTATTTTCATGCTCCAGACAAAAAAAAGATATTGTTATCCTTACCGATCAGGAAGCTGTTGCTTCTTACGTTGAACTTTTCAATTCCTCACAGAATGAATATCGTGCAATCATAGAATACCAGTCAAATCCTTCAAAAGCATTCGACAATCCTGTAGAAAACATGCCCGACATTATTCTTGGTCCATGGCTCAAAAACGAGAAGCTTCGCAAAAACTTTCTTTCACTTGATTATCTTTTCAATGACAAACGGCTTAATACAAAAGACTTTTACAAACAATTGCTTGAACTTGGTAATATAAAAGGGCATCAGTACCTGTTGCCGGTTTCGTTCAATCTGCCGCTCGTTCTTTTTTCACAAAAAAATAATTCCCTCATGCCTGACGATTTTATGCTTTCAATAGATCAAATCAAGCAGCTTGGGCAGGATTACAACAAGCAGAACAAAAAAGGCGTTTTTACAGCCATGGGGTTTTCACCCAGATGGGATTCCGATTTTATTTATACCGTATCAAAGCTTTTTAACACAAATTATGCCGAAAACACATCCTTGTTCTCATACAATTCAGATGCAATGAACAAAACCATTGAATACATCAAAGATTGGAGTATCAATACAAACACCTCTACCGACGCCGAAGACGACTTTAAATTCAAGTATCTTTACAATCCTTCATACAAACTGATAACAACAGAAAGATGCTTATTCTGCTATACCAAATCAAATGAGCTTTTTTCGCTCTCAAATGATCGCCTGCAAAACATTGATTTCCGTTGGATTCACTACAATGACAGAATTGCCGTTCAGGACAAAATCAACTATATTGGTATTTACCGCAAAAGCAAAAACCGCGATGCCGCACAAGCTTTTATTCTGTGGTTGCTCAAAGACGAAAACCAAAAACTCATGCTGAACCGCCAGGAAAAAATGAACCTTACAAACAAAGCGTTTGGCATTGCAGGTGGTTTTTCATCATTAAAATCCGTGAACGAAAAATACTTTCCGCTGCATTATCCAATATTGTACGGACATCTCCCCACAGCCGAAAATCTTTTGCCGCCTAATATTCTTCCATCAAACTGGGAAGAAATAAAAAAGCGGGCAATTCTTCCTTATCTTACAGAAATGACGTCAAACGAAGATACCAGCAACGTTGTTTCGCTCGAAATCCGTACCAAAGAACTCTTGAAACAGATTTACTGACAATAAGAAACCACGCTGAAAACAAAGGGACATGTTGATTAAAGACTCTTCTGTATATATATTGTACGTATGGATACAGAATTTGAGAATCAGCAGTGCTGTCAATCAGAAACACAAATAGTAGAACCTGAAGATTACAAAGTTATTCTTTTGAATGATGATTACACAACAAAAGATTTTGTAGTTTCTATATTGATTCAGATTTTTAACAAGCCGGAACCTGATGCAGTCGCTATAATGGAATCTGTACATAAAACAGGCAGGGGAATTGTCGGTATATACCCTTTTGATATAGCGCAGACTTATGTAGCGATGGTAAGGGATTTTTCGCGCAAGAACGGTTTCCCCCTCAGATGCAGCATGGAGAAAAACTAGTGGAAGTCAAAATTTCCAGACAGGTACAACATATTCTTAATGCCTCATACGTTGAAGCGGAAAAACGAAATCACGGTTTTATAACACCGGAACATATCCTATATACAATGATTCAGAATGAGGAAATTCAAAAACTGCTTTATTCATGCGATGCTGATGTAAAATATCTGCAGAACAGTCTTTCTGATTTTTTTACAGGGAAAATTCCCCCGCTTATCAACAATGAACCAATTCAGACAATAGGCTTTAAAAACGTTATAAATGCAACCGTTATGCATTGCGCTTCATGTGAAAAGGCAGAACTGGAACAGACAGATTTACTTGTCAGCCTGCTTGAAGCAAAAGGAAACCATTGTTCTTATTTTTTACAAAAGAGTGGTATAGACAAACTAAAGCTTTTAGATGCGATTGTTACAAATTCGGATAACACACATACAAATGCGCAGAAAACCCAGGGGAAAACCAGTACTCTTGAACAATTCACAACTAATCTAACAGAACTGGCCAAAAAAGGCTGTTTTGACACTCTTATAGGCAGAGAAGAAGAACTTGAGCGAACAATTCAGATCTTGTGCCGCAGGAACAAAAACAATCCGATTCATGTTGGTGATCCAGGTGTAGGCAAAACCGCACTTACAGAAGGTCTTGCACAAAAAATAGCCTGCGGCGATGTTCCCGATTTGCTTAAAGATTTCAAAATTCTTTCGCTCAATGTGACGGCTCTCGTAGCAGGAACAAAATACCGGGGTGATTTTGAGGAACGTATCAAAAATATCACTCAGGAACTCGAAAAAGCCTCTCCACTGATTCTATTCATTGACGAAATTCATACTATTGTGGGCGCCGGTTCAACCTCTGGCAGCAGCATGGATGCATCAAACCTGCTCAAACCGATGTTTACATCCGGCAAAATACGGTGCATCGGAACAACCACATATTCTGAATACAACAGAATTTTTGAAAAAGACAGGGCTTTGTCACGGCGTTTCCAAAAAATTGACATTCTTGAACCGTCCGAAGCTGAAACAGTAAAAATCCTAAAAGGGGTCAAGTCAAAATACGAAGAATATCATTCTGTCTCATACACAGAATCCGCGCTAGAAAAGGCTGTAACACTCTCAAAACAATTTATACCGGAACGAAAGTTACCGGATAAAGCACTAGATGTAATTGATGAAGCCGGTGCCTTTATGCGGCTGCACAGCCAAGATTCCAAAACGAATGTCATCGATGACAAACTTATCGAAAAAATTGTTGCAAAAATTGCACGCATACCGGAAATTTCCGTCACAACCGGAGAAAAAGAAAACCTGCAAAATCTGGAAAGCAGTCTTATGTCGCAGATTTTCGGGCAGGATGAAGCTGTAAAAGCTATAGTAAAATCAGTAAAACGCTCACGCGCAGGATTCCGCTCTCCGGAAAAAAATGTTGCGAATTTTCTGTTTGCTGGTCCAACCGGTGTCGGCAAAACAGAACTTGCAAAAAAACTTGCAGAAAACCTTGGTATGCCTTTGATCCGTTTTGATATGAGTGAGTATCAGGAAAAACATACTGTCAGCAGACTTATAGGCTCACCCCCGGGTTATGTCGGATTTGAAGAAGGTGGTCTTTTGACCGATGCGGTGCGAAAAGAACCCAATTCGGTTGTTCTGCTGGACGAAATAGAAAAAGCACACAGCGACATTTACAACATTCTTCTTCAAGTAATGGACTACGCCACATTAACTGACAACCAGGGAAAAAAAGCTGATTTCAGAAACACTATTCTCATAATGACATCCAATGCGGGTGCCAGAGACATTAACAAACAGGCGATTGGATTCGGCGAAAAAAGTTTGAACACCGGCGCAATTCAGGACGCCGTTAAGACAGTCTTCTCGCCGGAATTCGTAAACAGACTTGACGGTATTATCCCATTCAATCAGCTGTCATCAAAAATAATAGATAAAATCACCCGGAATGAAATAACCAAACTTTCCGCGCAGCTTCTAAAAAAGAACGTCATTATTGAAGCAACTCCTGCCTGCATAAAGCTTATTTCGGACAAAGGTTACTCTCCAGAATTCGGTGCACGTAACATAAGCAGAACAATAGAAGAGCTGCTGTCAACCACGCTTGCAGATGAAGTTCTTTTTGGCAAGCTTGCTTCGGGCGGAAAGGCAGTTTGCGGTGCCAAAAACGGTAAAATCACAATCAAATATGAGCCATATACAGTCAAGTAAAAGTCGCAGTAGAGACAACCCGAACTTTCCTTATCTCGAAGCAGATGACTTTTTCAAGTTTCCTTCTGTAGAAAATGCCGATGACGGACTTGTTGCAACAGGCGGCAACCTTTCGCCAGGAATGTTGCATTCCGCCTATCTGCAAGGCATTTTTCCATGGTTCAATGAAGATTCTCCCATTTTGTGGTGGTCGCCCGACCCTCGTTTTGTTCTTTTCCCGACAGAACTTCATATTCCCGAAAGTATGCGCAAGGTGCTGAATAAAAATGTTTTTACCTATACGCTCGACACCCGTTTTGAGGATGTGATAAAAAACTGTGCTGGCGCAAAACGACCTGAACAGAGCGGGACATGGATTACACATGATATGATTGACGCATATTGCAAGCTGTATGAAACAGGCCTTGCACATTCTGTGGAAGCATGGTGTGACGGAAAACTGGCGGGCGGTTTTTACGGGGTTCTTATAGGCAGCGTATTTTTTGGTGAATCAATGTTTACAATTGAACCAAATGCTTCAAAAGCGGCTTTCTGTCACTTTGTAAGGGAATTTGAACGCGCCGGCGGAAAGCTTATAGATTCACAGATTTATACAGATCATATAGCACGCTTTGGAGGCAGAAATATTTCACGCAATGCATTTTTGCGATATGAAAAGGAATATTTGCCTCTGCCACTGATCGGAAAAATCACGCTATAAAAAAAGCTGCCCAAACAGGCAGCCTTTTGTTTACTGAATTTTAAATGCATCTGATGCCAGCGAAGAATCAACCGCTACAGGAAAACTATACAAGGTTTTGTCCCATCCGGGTGTATTTGCCAGACAAAAATTAAAGAAAGCTTCGGAAACGGAAATTTTTGTAATAGCTGTTCCCGATTTTTTTGCCTCTTCAACACTGTGCTGAATTTTAGAGGCTTCATTAATAAGGTTCATATCCAATTCCATTGTCTATTACCTCCAAAAATATTCTAACACAAGAATTTTTAATTGTCACTTTTTTTTAGTTATTCAGCACGAAGCGAAGTATTCTTGACAATAACATCGTGAGCGGAACCTTCAGCGATTGATGCCTGTGAAACAAGCGTAATCTTGGCTTTTTGCTGCAGTTCGGGAATTGTGAGCGCGCCACAGTTACACATTGTGTGGCGGATTTTGCTCATGCTCATCGTAACATTATCATGCAATGAACCGGCATAAGGAACGTAAGAATCTACGCCTTCTTCAAAGCTCAGCTTGCTGGCGCCGCCCATATCGTAGCGCTGCCAGTTGCGCGCACGGTTTGAACCTTCGCCCCAGTATTCTTTTACGTAGTTACCGTTTACAATCAGTTTGTTTGTCGGGCTTTCATCAAAGCGCGCAAAATAGCGGCCGAGCATTACAAAGTCTGCACCCATCGCAAGTGCAAGCGTCATGTGGTAGTCATGAACAATACCGCCGTCAGAACAAATCGGAATATAAACACCGGTCTTTTTGTAGTATTCGTCACGGGCTTTTGCAACTTCAATTGTTGCCGTTGCCTGTCCGCGTCCAATACCTTTCTGTTCTCTTGTAATACAAATTGAACCGCCGCCAATGCCGATTTTTACAAAGTCTGCGCCAGCTTCCGCAAGGAACATAAAGCCTTCACGGTCAACTACGTTTCCGGCACCAACTTTTACATTTTCACCAAATGTTGAATGAATGTCATGCAAAGCGCGTTTCTGCCATTCGGTAAATCCTTCAGAAGAATCCAGGCAAAGTACGTCAACGCCTGCTTCCAAAAGTGCGGGAACACGTTCCATATAGTCTCGGGTATTGATACCAGCCCCAACAATGTAACGGTGTTTTTCATCGAGGATTTCAAGCGGGTGTTCCTCGTGGCTTGCGTAGTCCTTGCGGAAAACCATCGAAACAAGGTGTCCGTTTTTATCTATTACGGGAAGGGAGTTAAGTTTGTGCTTCCAAATTAAATCATTTGCCTCTGAGAGAGTTATACCGTCCTGACCTGTAATCAAATCATCAAATTTAGTCATGTAGTCTTTTACTTTTGCATCAGGTGAAACGTAATTTATGCGAAAGTCACGGCTTGTAATAATACCGACGAGCTTTCCGTTTGGCGTGCCGTCTTCGGTTACGGCAACGGTTGAGTGTTCGGTTTTTGCCTTTAAATCCATAACATCTTTAAGCGTTGAATCGGGACGAACGTTTGAATCAGAAACAACAAAACCGGCTTTATAGCCTTTTACACGGGCAACCATGGCAGCCTGATTTTCGATTGTCTGTGAGCCGTATATAAAGGAGATTCCGCCTTCTTTTGCAAGTGCAATTGCCATGCGGTCGTCGCTGACAGACTGCATTACAGCTGAAACCAACGGGATATTCATTGAAAGGGAAGGTTTTTCACCCTTTTTAAACTTTACTACAGGGGTTTTAAGATTAACATTTGAAGGAATGCAATCAGCTGATGTATAACCGGGAACTAACAGATACTCCCCGAATGTATGGGAGGGTTCATCAAAAAAATAAGCCATGGAATGCTCCTTAAAAATATAATTGGGACATTATACCGAAGCATTTCATGGCTGTCAATTTATCGGACAGATATTTTTTATACCAAGCCCTGAGCAATCATTGCATTTGCAACTTTAAGGAATCCCGCAATATTTGCGCCGGCAACATAATTGCCTTTCATACCGAATTTTTCAGCAGCAGCATATGCAGAATCATGAATATTCTTCATAATTCCCTTAAGTTTTTCATCAACTTCTTCAGCGCTCCATGAAAGTCTTTCAGAGTTCTGGCTCATTTCAAGACCTGATGTTGCTACACCGCCGGCATTTGAAGCCTTTCCGGGAGCATACAGGATTTTTGCTGACAAGAATACATTTACCGCATCAAGATCTGAAGGCATGTTTGCACCTTCAGCAACAAGTTTGCATCCATTGGCTACGAGTTTTTTTGCATCCTCGCCGTTCAACTCGTTCTGAGTTGCACATGGGAATGCACAGTCGCATTTTGTACCCCAAGGACGTGCATTTGCAGTGTACTGTGCTTTTGGGAACTGTTTTACGTATTCGCTGATTCTTCCACGGCGGACACCCTTGAGTTCCTTTACCCAATCGAGTTTTTCCTGAGTGATTCCGTCCGGATCATAGATAAAGCCGTTTGAATCAGAAAGTGTTACCGGTTTTGCACCAAGCTGGATAAGCTTTTGGCAAGCATACTGTGCAACGTTGCCGCTTCCTGAGATAACACAAACTTTGCCTTTAAAGTTGTCGCCGACTTTTGCGAGCATGTTTTCTGCAAAATAAATCAAGCCGTAGCCTGTAGCTTCAGTACGGATAAGAGAACCACCGAATGAAAGTCCTTTTCCTGTGAGAACACCTGTAAACTCGTTGCGCAGACGTTTGTACTGACCGAACATATAGCCAACTTCACGACCGCCAACACCGATGTCACCGGCAGGAACGTCGGTATCTGGACCGATGTGCTTTGAAAGTTCTGTCATGAATGACTGGCAGAAACGCATAACTTCGGCATCAGATTTTCCGTGCGGGTCAAAATCAGAACCACCTTTTCCACCGCCCATAGGAAGTGTTGTAAGGCTGTTCTTGAATGTCTGTTCAAAACCGAGGAATTTGAGGATGCTTAAATTTACTGACGGATGAAAACGAATACCACCTTTGTAAGGACCAATAGCGCTGTTGAACTGAACACGGAAACCACGGTTAATCTGGATTTTGCCGGAATCATCAACCCACGGGACACGGAAAATGATAACTCTTTCCGGCTCAACAATACGTTCCAGAATTGCGTTTTTTTCAAGTTCCGGCATTTGATCAACAACAGGAGCAAGTGTATTCAACACTTCTTCAACAGCCTGAAGATATTCAGGCTCATTTGCGTTCTTTGCTTTTACGTCTGCAAGAACACGTTCTACATAAGCATTTTTAGCCATGCTGGTATTCTCCATATTTAATATAGGATAGTGGCGAATAACAAATTCGATCACGCATTTTATAATTGCATAAACATAATATCAAAATGAATAAATATGCACAAGAAATTTTTGAAAAGAATTATATATTTTTTGTAGAAACAATTCTAATCCTGTTCTACAGAGTAGGAATCAACCGTAAGCGTACCGTCTTTCAGAGAGTCAAAAGCAAAACTCTTTTTGGAGTTTTTTTTCACAGTACCCTCAATTTTAAGCAGGTATCCCTGTAAATCCGAAAGCTGCTGCTCATTTTCGGCAACTATTTTGTACTGTTTGCCGTCAAGAGTTTCAATACCCAAAAACGCAAACGGCTCATTGCCATAAAATTTTAAATAGCCTTTGACAACAACCCTCTTTGGCGGAAGTGAAAAAGAAGAAAACATAAAAATAACCAAAAACGTTAAGAATATAATTTTAAAAAACTGCTTCATTTGAATTCCACATCAAAGGCTCCGTAATAATTGGACGGAATTTCTACTTGCGTAAGACCGGTACCTAACTTTTGAATTTCAAAACCATATTTACAAACATTTTCAAAATGAGCTGTTGGCTTTAATATTAACGGACCATAATAAGGTTGCCCTTCAGTACAATTAACCAAACAAGCAGCTTTATTGGCAGAAGCATAATTATACTTGTCGGAATCAGTAGAAAGACTTTGTATAGTCATTAAATCAATTGCAGGCATAACAATATTTTCTCCTGCAAAAGTAGTATTTATTCCTTTATTGAAATTAGGCCTTCCACAACCAGCTACCGTATAGATAAGGCTTTCCGCAAACTTTTTACGAAGAGAGACAAAAGTTTCGTTATATCCCATACTCCTTACAGCCTGTACTATTGATTCCTCATTCACATAAGCATTCGTAGCAATTTTATGAAACAACTCAGGACCACCGTAATTACGTACAAGCCATGCGCCGAATGCATAAACATTGGAATATGACGCATTAGAATTAAGCTGGTTCCATAACAGACCGTGATTATAATAAAATAAAAAAGCAGGCATCCATGTTGTTCTTACAGAATGAGCATTATCTACATCATTAAAAGATTC
>JAEEGJ010023386.1_pt1 | contig 12978 bp, 11 predicted proteins | sample 8958761 | NCBI WGS metagenome assembly JAEEGJ01 (sample SAMN16246546, study PRJNA631951) | gut metagenome | biome: gut microbiome; feature: rumen; material: RS-attached | host: Bos | place: Iran: Karaj | collected 2018-10
TCTCCCTCGGGGACGGACTTGACCCACTCGATGCCGCCGACCACGTCGCGCGAGGCGAGCAGCAGCGCGCAGATGACGAGCTCCTTGACGCCGTTGGAGTTGGCGCCGGGGGTATTGAAGACGACGATGCCCTTTTCCGCGCATACGTCGACGGGGATGTTGTTGTAGCCCGCGCCGGCGCGCGCGATGCACTTGAGCTCCTTGTTGAAGGGGTAGTCCGCCATCTTGGCCGAGCGGACGATTATCGCGTCGGGCTTTTCGGAGGCGTCGTCAAGGGCGAAATACTGCCTGTCGAGCCTGTCCGTGCCTATGGCGGCTATCTTGTTGAGAGTCTTGACGGTAAACATCTTATTGCACCTCTTTACTGAATGCGCTTTTTATTTGTGCGCCTTTTCGAAGGCGGCCATGAAATCGACGAGCTTCTTGACGCCCTCCATGGGCATGGCGTTGTAGATGGAGGCGCGCATGCCGCCGACGGAGCGGTGGCCGGAGATATTGACGAAGCCCTGCTTGGCGGCCTCGGCGACGAATTCCTTGTCGAGATCGGGATCGCCCGTCACGAAGGTGACGTTCATCCTGCTCCTGGAGTCGGGGCGGGCGCAGCCCTTGAAGAGCTTGGACTCGTCTATGTAGTCGTAAAGGAGCTTGCTGCGCTCCTCGCGGCGCTGCTGCATGGCGGGGACGCCGCCCATCTTGTCGACCCACTTGAGCACGAGGCCGAGAACGTAGATGGAGTAGCAGGGCGGGGTGTTGTGCATGGAGTCGCCCTTGATCATGGCGGCGTAGTCGAGCATGACCGGCGTATAGGGGAAGGCGTGGCCGGGCAGATCATTGCGCACTATGGCGACGGTGACGCCCGCGGGAGCGAGGTTCTTCTGAGCGCCGGCGATGATTATGCCGTACTTGGAGACGTCGACGGGGCGGGACATGATGTTCGAGGACATGTCGCAGACAAGGGGCACGTCGCCGACTTCGGGGACGTAGTTCCACTCGGTGCCGTAGACGGTGTTGTTGTCGCAGTAATAGAAGTAGGAGGCGTCGGGGGTGAGCTTGAGCTCGCTCTGCTGGGGGATATAGGTGTGGTTGGCGTCGGCGCTGGAAGCGGCGATGTTCACTTCGCCGTATTTCTTGGCCTCCTTCATGGCCTTTTCGGAGAAGGAGCCGGTCACGGCGTAGTCCGCCTTGCCCGTGCGGGGCATGAGGTTCATGGCCGTCATGGCGAACTGGAGCGTCGCGCCGCCCTGCAGGAAGAGGATCTCATAGTTGTCGGGGACCTTGAAAAGGCGCTTGAAGTCGGCCTTCGTCTCCTCGAAGATGTCAAGATAGATCTTGCTGCGGTGGCTCATCTCCATGACGGACTGGCCGCTCCCGTTGTAGCTGGTTATCTCGGAGCCGGCCTTTTCGAGCACTTCCAGAGGAAGCATCGACGGACCCGCGGAAAAGTTGTATACACGTTCCATTTTTCAAGACCTCCGTATCTGATTGGATGAATAGGTGAATATTATTAATTCAGTATTATAGTATCATTGATTTAGCTTGTCAAACTAAAAAAGACGCTTTTTTGCACAAAAAACCCTTTTTTTGAGCCGTATTTTTCTGTTTTAACGAATTAAAGCAGCTCCCCGGTCAGCTCGCCGCCCGCGCGGCCCGTTATCCGGACGCGGGCGCGCCTGCCCGGCTGCATTCCGGGGACGGAAACGAGGCAGTAGTTTCCCGTATGCCCGACTCCGCCGCGCTCGAAGATGACGTCCTGCTCGGAGCCGAGAAGAGAATCGAGAAATCCGGCGCGCATTTTGTCCGCGACCTCGGCCGCGGCGGCGCAGCGCGCCTTCTTGACCGCGTTCGGGACGCGGCCATCCATTTCGGCCGCCGGCGTGCCCGGGCGGGGGGAAAACGGGAAAATATGCATATCCGAGAAGCGGCAGCGGGCTATGAAGCGGAGCGTTTCCTCCGCGTCGGCGTCCGTCTCGCCGGGGAAGCCGCATATGAGGTCCGCCGTCAGTCCGCAGAGCGGGAAAGCTTCGCGCAGCAGCTCGACGGACTCGTAAAACCTCGCCGTGTCGTAGCGCCGGCGCATGCGCGCGAGCGTCGCGTCGCAGCCGGACTGGAGGGAGAGATGGAAGTGCGGGGCTATGTTGGGAAGTGTTTTGAGCGCCGCCGTGAATTCCTGCGTGACGACGCGCGGCTCGAGCGAGCCGAGCCTTATGCGCACGTCGGGCACTGCGAGGGCGACTTCGCGGATAAGCGCCTCGAGGCCGGGCTTTCCGGGCAGGTCGCGCCCCCAGGAGGCGAGCTCTATCCCCGTCAGGACTATCTCCTTGAAGCCCTCGGCCGCGAGCCCCTTCGCCTGCTCCGCCGCCTGCGCGGCGTCCAGCGACCGGACCGGGCCGCGCAGATGCGGGATGATGCAGTAGGCGCAGTAGTTGACGCAGCCGTCCTCTACCTTGAGCAGCGCGCGCGTGCGGCCTTCGGCTGCCTTGGCGGGGAGAAGCTCGTATTCCCGCCGCGCCATGGGATCGCCCGCGTCCAGAAGCGGCGCGGCGGGGCGCCGGCTTACGAGAGCGCAGAGCTTTTCGACGAAGGCTGCCCTGTCTCCGCTGCCGCCGACGAGGTCGGCGCCGAGCCCGGCCATTTCGTCCTCGTCCGCCTGCGAGGCGCAGCCGCATACGGCTATGACCGCGCCGGGAAAGTCCTTGCGGGCGCGGCGCACGGCCTGACGCGACTTGCGCACGCTCTCCGCCGTCACGGCGCAGGTATTGATGATGACCGCGTCGGCGTCGGAGGCGCACGGCTCGTGCCCGCCGCGGCGGAGAAGCTCCGTCATGGCGGCGGTCTCGAACTGATTGACCTTGCAGCCGAGCGTCACAAAATGAAATCTCAAATCGTTCACCCCGTACGCGGCGGGCGGGCCGCCGCTGATACGGACAGTGTACCATAAGGCCGGGATTTGTCAACGATTGAGCATCCAGACGGCGAGGTTGAGCCGCGCGGCGAAGCATATCCATATGAAGTAGGGGATCTGCAGCAGCGCCGCCGCGAGCGAGACGCGCCTGAAGCGCAGTATCATTATAAACACGAGGACGATGAGCGCCAGCAGCCAGAAGAAGGCAAAGCCGCGCATGGCGAGCGCGAAGTAGAATACGCTCCACATGGCGTTGAAAAAGAGCTGTACTGCCCAGATGACGGTCGGACCCGTGCGCTCGGAGGTCCTTCGCCAGACCAGCGCGGCGGATATGCCCATGAGAGTATAGAGAATGGGCCAGACGACCGAGAAGAGCCAGTCGGGCGGCGCCCAGGGAGGCTGCAGGAGGACCTTAGAGGCCTCCATGCCCTCCTTCGAGACGAGAGTCGACAGCCCGCCGACGGCGAGGGCGACCAAAATGAATAATATGAAGGGAAGGACTTTTTTTCTGAACATGACGCACCTCCGAAGATGTTTCACTGTGTTATTGTATGTAAAGAGGCAAAAATATAACCGCCCGGCGTTGACTATCGCGGGCGGATTTAATATTATATGGTAACAGCCAACGAAACGGAGGGACGGAAATGAACACGTTCCATATCAAGCTCGTCTCCATCGAGGACGTCAAGAATTTCATAACCGAGGCCAACAAGTGCCCCGAGGATATCGACGTCGTCTCGGGCCGCTACACCATCGACGCCAAGTCCGTGCTCGGCATCTTCAGCCTCGACCTTTCCAAGACGCTCGAGGTCGTCGTCCACGGGACGGACAAGGACGCGGAGAGCTTCTGCGAGGCGGTCAGGTCCGTCGTGGTCGAAGGATGACGGCCTATCTCGACAACGCCGCGACGACGCGCGTAAGGCCGGAGGCGGCCGAGGCCGTCATGCGCGCCATGACGGAGACTTACGCCAACCCCTCCTCGCTGCACACCGCGGGGCTCGACGCGCACGATCTGGTCGAAGCCTCGCGCTCCGTCATAGCTTCCGCGCTCGGCGCGCAGCCGGGGGAGATATATTTCGTTTCCGGCGGCACCGAGGCTGACAACTGGGCTCTTTCCGCCGCATATTCGCGCCGCGGCCGCCATATAGTCTCGACCGCCGTCGAGCACGAGGCCGTCCTCGAAAAGCTCAAGGCCATGTCCGGGCAGGGCTGGGAGATAACGCTCGTCGCCCCGGAAAAGGACGGGAGCATCTCCGCGGAAAAGGTCGCCGCCGCCGTGCGCGAGGATACGGCTCTCGTTTCCGTCATGACGGTAAATAACGAGACGGGCAATATTTATCCCGTCGCCGAGATAGCGCGCCTCATAAAGGGCTCGCGCGCCCTGCTGCACACCGACGCCGTGCAGGCCTTCATGAAGCAGCCTCTCCGCGCGGACAGGCTCGGAGCCGACCTGATAAGCGTCAGCTCGCATAAGATACACGGGCCCAAGGGCGTCGGCGCGCTGTATGTAAAAAAAGGAACGAACATAAAGCCTCTCGTCTTCGGCGGCGGGCAGGAGCGCGGCCTTCGCAGCGGGACGGAAAACGTCCCCGCGATAGCGGGCTTCGCGGCCGCCGTTAAGGCCGCGGGAAAGTGCGATCCCGCCATCCGCGCCGGCATTATCGAAAGGCTCGCCTCCACGCTGCCCGAGGCGATCGTCGTCGGCGGCGGCTCGGATCATATCCTCTGCCTCTCGCTGCCGGGTCTTCGCTCGGAGACGATAATGAACTTTCTCAGCGAGCGGGGAGTTTACGTCTCGCGCGGCAGCGCCTGCGCGAAGGGACGCCGCAGCCACGTGCTCGAGGCCATGCGCCTGCCTCCCGAGGTGATCGACGGGAGCATCCGCGCCAGCTTTTCCGAGTTCACGACGGCCGCCGAGGCGGAGTATTTCTGCGTCTGCCTCGAGGAAGCGGCGCAAAAACTGCTGAAAAAGCTTTAATTCGGCCTTGCACTTACGAAAACTATGTGCTAATATATTAATTCATTAGACTGAAACGCTGAAGAGTACAATCAGAGGCCTTGAAGGGTTGGGTTAGAAAATGATCAATATCGCCGTTATGGGATTCGGAACGGTCGGCTCCGGAGTCGTCGAGCTGATGGCGACCAATAAGGAAAAGATCGCCGCCAGCGCAGCCGCCGAGATCGCCGTCAAGTATATTCTCGACGTCCGGGATTTCCCCGACAGTCCTTTCGGAGATCTCGTCATCCATGATTTCTCCGTCATTGAGAACGACCCGGACATCAGCATCGTCGTCGAGACCATAGGCGGGACGGGCGTCGCGCTCGACTTTACCCGCAGGGCGCTGCTCGCCGGCAAGAACGTCGTGACCTCCAATAAGGAGCTCGTCGCGGCGCACGGGCACGAGCTGCTCGCCATAGCCAGAGAGCGCAACCTCAACTACCTCTTCGAGGCGAGCGTCGGCGGCGGCATCCCCATCCTCCGCCCGATAAGCCAGTGCCTCGCCGCCAATGAGATAGAGGAGATATACGGCATCCTCAACGGCACGACCAACTATATCCTCACCCGCATGTACGAGGGCGGCGCGAAATTCGAGGACGCGCTCAAGGAGGCGCAGGCCAAGGGCTATGCCGAGGCCAATCCCGCCGCCGATATCGAGGGCAGGGATACCTGCCGCAAGATATGCATCCTCTCCGACCTCGCCTTCGGCCGCCAGATAGATCCTGACCAGGTGCCGACCCGCGGCATCACCGAGGTCGACGCGCAGGACGTCGCCATCCTCGCCCCGGCCAGAGCCGTCATCAAGCTCATCGGCCGCGCCGTGAGGACGGGGAAGGGGCAGGCCGCCATCTGTGTCGAGCCCTTCGTCGTCATGCCGACCAACCAGCTCAATTCCGTGCGCGACGTCTTTAACGGCATCGTCGTCCGCGGCAACGCCACCGGCGATACGATGTTCTACGGGCGCGGCGCCGGTAAGATGCCGACGGCCAGCGCCGTCGTGGCGGACGTCATCGACGCCGCCAAGCACTTCCGCGCGAGAAAGTACGTAGACTGGGGTGACGGCGGAGACGACGCCGTGACGCCTCACGAGCTCATCAGGGACCGCTGGTACGTACGCGGCGGCGCGGAGATGAAGGAAAGCACGAAGCTCGCCGACGGCGCATATATAACCGACGCGAAGTATGACGCCGCGGAGATAGAGGCCCTTGCGGGCCCCGGCGCGGTGAAGTACCGCGTGCTGGATTAGTAAACCCGAAAGAGGGATAGCAAGTGGCACTTATCGTTCAGAAGTTCGGCGGCTCCTCCGTCGCGGACGCCGAGAAAGTCAACAGAGTGGCGGGAATAATCAAGGAGACCTATGACGCGGGCAACAGCGTCATCGTCGTGCTGTCCGCGCAGGGCGACACGACGGACGATCTCATCGAAAAGGCGCATGAGATAAATCCATCCCCGTCGAAGAGGGAAATGGATATGCTCCTGAGCACGGGCGAGCAGATATCCATTGCGCTCTGCGCCATGGCGCTGGAGCGCATGAACGTCCCCGTCGTATCGCTGACGGGATGGCAGATAGGCATGCGCACCGACAGCAGCTACAGCTCCGCGCGCATCAAGTCCGTCGCGACCGAGCGCATCCGCGCCGAGCTCGACCGCAAGCGAGTCGTCCTCGTGGCGGGGTTCCAGGGCGTCAACAAGTTTGACGACGTGACGACCCTCGGCCGCGGAGGCTCCGATACGACGGCCGTCGCCATAGCGGCGAAGCTGCACGCGGACCTCTGCCAGATATATACGGACGTCACCGGCGTATTTACGGCCGATCCGCGTCTGGTCCCGACGGCGCATCAGCTGTCGGAGATAACCTACGACGAGATGCTTGAGCTCGCCTCTCTCGGCGCTCAGGTCCTGCACAACCGCAGCGTCGAAATGGCAAGGCGCTACGGCGTCAATCTCGAGGTGCTCTCGAGCTACGAGCGCAAACCCGGTACAAAAGTCAAGGAGGTCGTAAAAATGGAAGAGACTAAGATCAGCGGCATAGCGAAGGACAGCAACATCGCGCGCATAGCCCTCGTCGGCCTCAAGGACGAGCCGGGCGTCGCGTTCAAGATATTCCGCGACATGGCCAAGGCGCAGATAAACGTCGATATAATCCTTCAGTCCATCGGCCGCGACAGCACCAAGGACATCAGCTTCACCGTCGCCCAGAGCGACGTCGACGCAGCCATGAAGACCCTCATGGAAAACCGCGATTCGATCGGCTTCCAGAACCTCTCCATGGACGATACCGTCTGCAAGCTGAGCATCGTCGGCGCCGGCATGATCAACAGCCCCGGCATAGCCGCCATGATGTTCGAGGCCCTTTACGACGCGAAGGTCAATATTCGCATGATCTCGACCAGCGAGATAAAGGTCAGCGTCCTCATCGACGAGGCAGACAGCGACATCGCCATGAAGGCCGTCCACCAGAAGTTCTTCGGCGAATAAGATCAGAAAGCATAAAAGCCGCTCCGTTCATCTGAACGGAGCGGCTTTCTCTTTTTGCGGGAGGGCCGGGATGCGCGGGATGCGGGCTTTTTATTCCTGCCTGCCCTTGCACTTGTTGGTGACGAAGAGCAGCAGTATCATGCCGACGATGTCGATGCCGATGAAGATGAGATAGGGGACGGTGTAGTCGCCGCCGGACTTGGCGAGCGCGACGGCCATGATGACGAAGGCGGCCTTCTGGATCAGAGAGGCTATCGGCGAGACGAGACTGTTGGCGGCGGTGAAGTCGTAGCGGCCGTAGACGGCGATGACCATGCTGGCCATGAGGTTGAGCAGGCCGCCTATGCCGAAGCCGACGAAGAGTATCGCGATGTAGGTGAGGACCTGCACCTTGGCGAAAATGAGCAGCAGCAGCGCGACGATGTAGCTTATCGCATAGATGCAGGAGGCGGGCTTCGTGCCCAGCTTCTGGTCGAGCCAGCCCCAGACGTAGGAGCCGACGAGGCCGCAGACGGCGGCAATCGTGAGCATCTTCAGGGCCGTCCCGGCTGCTGCGCCGGCGGCAGCCTCGGGAGGCATGCCGGCCGCTATGTTGGCCGGGGCGATGACGCTTATCATGCGCGGCACGAACTGGCTGACGATACCGACCGTGACCATCCAGAGAAGACCGAAGCCGAGAGAGATGAGCCACATATCCTTGTCCTTGAGGAGCTTGCCTATTGTGAAGGGGCTCTTATATTCGGCCATCTCGGCCATCTGAGCCTTCATCTGCTCGGAGGACTCGGCTATGTTGTCGGGATAGGCGCCGACCTCCTCGGGATAGTTCTTGATCCAGAAGAAGGAGACGATGCCGAGGATGACGACGACAGCGCCTATGACGGCGGAGCCGCCGGGGATGCCGAGCTTCGTGCCGTAGAGCGCGCTGACGATGGCGGGGAAGGTGGCGGTGCAGAGCGGGGCGCCCATCGTCGCCCAGCCGAGGGCTATGCCCTTCTTGCGCGGGAACCAGTTGCCCATCAGCGTCGCCGTCGAGATGAGACCGAAGGCCATGGATATGAAGGTGAAGGCGGTCAGGACGATGAGGTACATGGCGGGCGTCTTGCAGAAACCGAAGACGCCGTAGAGCACGCCTGTGACGATCAGCGCCCAGGAGCACATCTTCCGTACGCCCGTTTTGATGACGAGCCGCCCGAAGAGGATGCCGCCTATGATGCCTATGATGCCTGCCGGGGTCGCGAAGCCGAGCAGCACATTGGAATCCATGCCGTACCTGGCCGCGAAAGCGTCGGGATAGATGTTAAGTCCGTCGACGCAGAGGCCCGCCCAGAAATAGTAAAGGAGCATCGTATAGATGATCATGCTCCAGCCGTATTTTCCGAAGCGGCTGTTCGTTAGCTGCTTAGAGTCGGGTCGAGAGTTCATGCCGTTCCTCCGTTCAAATCGTTTTTGATCAGTCGACGCCCGGCGCGGCGCAGACTTCAAAAAGCGCATATCGCCGCAGCTTAATGACGGTCATTATGCGCTTCGTGTGCTTATTATACTATATACATGACGCCGCAACAAGGCGGCAAAGGCGAAAAATGAACGGAAAATGAACAAAATGAACAAAAACATGCGAAAAAAGGAATAGACGGGCTTTTCGGAACGCGCTTTCCTGAATTAACAAGCCCTGCAAAAATTTACGCGGGATAAGCGCGCATTACGGAGCCATAATAGCGACGGGCAAAAGCCCGAAGTTAAGTGAAGGGGAAAGAAAAATGTCCAGCAACAACAGCATTATGAATCCCGAATCCCGCGAGGCCATGGAGCGCTTCAAGATGGAGGCTGCCAACGAAGTCGGCGTCTCCCTCAAGAAGGGCTACAACGGCGATCTTACCAGCAGACAGGCCGGCTCCGTCGGCGGTCAGATGGTCAAGAAAATGATCGACTCCTACGAGAAGACCATTAAGTAACCGTCCTTAAAGGCGCGGCTCTTTGTCTTCGAGCCGAAAAAAGCGGGGCCTCCCGGATATCGGGAGACCCCGGCTTTTTTATTAAAATCTTCTTCCGGAGCCGGAATAGGAGCTTCCGGAGGAGCTTGAATAGGAACTCGAATAGGAACTGGAATGCGACGACCCTCCGCCGGAGCTGCGTCCGCTCCCGCCGCCGGAATCGGTCCGTATCGGGGAATACTGCGAGGAGCTCGTCGTCCTTATGAAAACGTCGCCGAGGCTCAGTATCGAGATCGCGGCGGGGATGAGGTAGGCGTTGGCGTTCGTGCTGACGGCGGGAGTCCTCATCTTCGCTTTGGCTCTGCTGCGGTCTATCCCGCCGAAGATGCAGCCGATCACGGCTCCGAGAAAGCCCGTGCCGCACCAGGCCGCGGTCGTCCTCGGGACGCGGCCCGTGCGCTCCATCCTCCCGACGAGCCTGAGCCATTCGTCCGCTGCCTCGAGCAGCCTGCCGGAGCGAAGCTTGCTCTCGCAGCGCGAGACGAGCCTGTCGTAATTGACGCTTGTCAGGTGCTTGAGCCCGGCGCCGTACTCATTTATCATCACGCTGCCGGAGTATTCGAACAAGGCCAGCAGGACGCCGTCGTAGTCGTCGCCGAAGCCGTAGCCGTTGTAATTATAAAAAGCGTCCGCGTATTCCGAGCGGGACATATTATAGGTATTCCCGCACAGGAGCAGGACGACGTCGACGCCGAGCTTATCCGAGAGGGCGGCCGCCTTCTCCTCGAGCTGCACGAGCTCGACGGAGGTGAGCGTGAGCGTCTCGTCGACGACGCGCGGCGCGTCGGGGTCGTGCTCCTTGACGTAGTTCCTTCCGGGATACCATTCCGGCGCGAAGGGGATGCCCTTGAGGCAGAGCGTGCGTATGTTGTCCGCCCAGTCCCTGACGCCGTAGGCGTAGTTGCCGCCTGCCATGTATTCATAGAGCGCGTCGTCTATCTCGTTGGCGTTTTCGTAGGTATACAGCCCGCGCGAATCGAGCCCGTGGACGGCCGTCCACCAGCCGCGGTCATTCGGGTCCATGTCTATATAGAGGCAGAAGCCCTCGCGCTGCTCGCCGGTGCCGTAGCCGTTGAACTCAAAGTAGTCCGCCGCGCAGACGTCGTGTCCGAGCCCGTATTCGGACGTGTCCGTATAGATGACTACGTCCCTGCCCGTGTCCGCGCGCACCTCCAGCAGCACATCGGTCAGCCAGGCCTCGTCCTCGTCGGAGAAGATGTCCGCGTCGTCCCTGACGCGCGGCGCGTCCGCGTCGCGGTAGGGCTCGAAGGATGCGACGTCGACGGGGTACCATGCGGGCAGGTCTCCGCCCTCGCCGACGCGGGCTATTCCGCCGGGGTCGGCCGCGCTTCCGAGCCGCTCGGCGAGCGACTTGTAAGTGCCGTACATGACGCCGAAAATGCCGTATTCGCTCCGGAAGCCCGTCGCCGTGTCCACAATGAACTGAAGGTCGCTACGCGGGAGGTCGGCCGCGCCGAAGCAGAAGACGGCGAGCTCCTCCGTGTCCGCGTCGTAGACCGCCATGTAGCCGTCGCGCGTCGCGCCGACGCCGAAGCCGCAGTGGTCATAAAAATCTTCCGCGATCTCCTCAAGCGTGTGCCCCTCGCGGTACTCCGTGTTCACGGCGAGCATGGCGAGGTCGACGCCGAACTCGTTGATGAAGTCGATGCAGTTCTCGTCGAGGCTGACCTCCTCGGCGTCGGTCGTCTCGCCCGTGAGGTCGACGGCGCGGTAGTATTCCTCGCTCCATTCGCCGTCTGCGGCAGCGAGCGGCGCGAGCAGGCAGAGGATAAAGAGCGCAAGCAGCGCGGCTGCAGCAAATCTTTTCAAGCCGCTCACCTCCCCAGAAGATAGCGGATGAGCGCTATCACGAGCACTATGCCGAGGACGGCGGCCGCCCTTACGAGGAAGCGTTTGCGCGCGACGCCCTTGTCCGTCGGAACGGAGCCGACGACCTTGCCGCTCTGCCCGTTGACGGCGAAGTTGTAGGTCTCGCCGCGGAATACGATATCGAAGAGGTAGACGGGGAAAAGGAGATATTTCGCGTTGAGCTCCGCCGTCAGCCTGCCGCCGCTGCGCTTGACTGATGCGTAGCCCGGCGCTGCGTGGGCGTTGAGGTAGCTGTCGGCCGTATTGCGCATGCGCGCCTCGGCGCGCGCGGATATATCCTCCTTGGGAACGTCGAAGCGGTCTGCGACGAAGCCCGCGAGGTAGCCCGGATCGAAGGGCTTGACGTCGGTCAGGTCAAAGGGCTCCATGGAGTCCATGAGCGCGTCGTCTATCTTGCCGCTCGCGTCGACGGGCAGCCCGTCGAAGGCGACGGAGACGTCGCGTTCGAGGTCGTAGAGATGCGTGTCGGTGATGATGTAGTCCCCGGAGCGGTGGGATCGGCCGCTTTTCTCTCCGCGGAAGGTGAGACGGCCGAAGAGCCGCCCGCTGAAGACCCAGAAGGGGACGTAGACGCCCGTTACCTTCCCGACGGAGCTCTCGGAGAAGAAGTTTTTCGGCATCAGGACCTTCCCCTTGTAGAAGCTGCGCAGAGCGGCGGGCAGAGCGTCCGGCGCTATGCGGAAGGGGATGACCCCGTCGGGACGAAGCGCGCCGGAGACCTTGTCGGTCAGGACGATATTGTTCCTGCAGTAGGGGCAGGTAAGGGAGATCTGCTCGCTCGCGGCGATGATCTCGGCTCCGCAGGAGACGCAGTTATATATGGGCAGCGCCTCGGCTGAAGCGTCGTAGGCATGGCTGCTCAGATTTGCAAAGTCGAAGCCGTTGAATTCGGATCTCTGCTCGGGCTCTATCTGCATCGTTTTTCCGCAGTAGTCGCAGATGAGGAGCCCGGACGCGGGTTCGAAGCGCATCGCGGCTCCGCAGGAAGGGCATTCCTGCTCATGGACGGCGCCCATAAGACGGCCCCCTTTCGGTCATAGTATCCATTACAGTATACCCGCTCCGGGCCGTTGCCGCAAGAGAAAAAGCCCCTCTCCGGAACGGAAAGGGGCGGCGCGGCGGAATCGGCTCAAAGAAAAGGAAAGGCGCAGTCAAATGACTGCGCCTTTCCGAAAGCTGACGGAATCAGCCGGCCTGCTTGGCGTTGTAATCGTCAATGGCCTCCTGATAGATCTTCAGGACTTCCTGACGACCCATCTGGTCAAGGGTCTTCTGGTAGTTGTCCCAGTTGGACATGGAGTTGGAGCCGTCCACGAAGCCGGAGAACTGCTCGGCGACGTAGGTGATGAGGTCGGCGCGGTACTTGCCGACTTCCTCGGACTGCTCGGTGCTCAGGCGGACGCCGAGAGGCAGAGCGCCGGCACGGTCATAGTGCTCCTTGTCGAAGTTGGTCCAGAACTCGATGGCTTCCATCGCGAAGTGGCCGTCCTCGTTGAGGTACATGGAATCCTCGACGCACATAAGGGCCTCGACAAGGCGGGAAGCGGTGTAGAGGCTCATAAGACCCTGAAGCTCCATGCCGTCGGGCTTGCTGAGGGCCCACTCGGTGTTGTGGCGGACGCCGTTGGCATCCTTCTCAACGACGAGGCCCTCGGGGCCGTAGGCGAAGAGCTCCCAACCGTTGGGGGCGAAGCGGAAGTCGCACCACTTGAGGCAGA
>JAEEGJ010023394.1_pt1 | contig 12974 bp, 6 predicted proteins | sample 8958761 | NCBI WGS metagenome assembly JAEEGJ01 (sample SAMN16246546, study PRJNA631951) | gut metagenome | biome: gut microbiome; feature: rumen; material: RS-attached | host: Bos | place: Iran: Karaj | collected 2018-10
CAGTTTGCAGCCACGGTCACCGATGTTGGTATCAAAGCCCTGTTCGCTGGCCATAATGAAGTCGTAGGCGTTGGCGATGCGGGCGGCTTCCTCGACCTCCTCGCGCGTGGCATTATCGACGCCGAAGGTGATGTTGTTATAGAAGGTGTCGTTAAACAGGATGGCTTCCTGGTTGACGTTGCCCATCAGGCTGCGCAGGTCGGTCACGTTGAACTGGCGGATGTCGGTGCCGTCGATGCTGATGCTGCCGTCCTGCACGTCGTAGAAGCGGGGCAGCAGGTCGGCCATCGTCGTCTTGCCGCTGCCGCTCTGGCCCACCAGGGCCACGGTCTGGCCGCGCTTGATGTCGAGTGTCACGTCGTCGATGACCCATGCGTCGCCGTAGCGGAATTTCACATTCTTATATTGGATGCCATTTTCCATCTTGGACAGCGCAACGGGATGCTCGGGGCTCTTGATGGGATTGTCGGCAGCGAGAATCTTGTCGATGCGTTCCATCGAGGCCAGACCGCGCTGAATGGAGTAGGCGGCCTTCGACAGGTCCTTCGCGGGGTTGATGATGTTGTAGAAGATCACCATGTAGTAGATGAACTTGGGCGCCGTGAGGCTACCGCCATGGCCGCCCAGGATGAGCGTGCCGCCAAACCACAGCACGATGGCGATGGTGAGCGTGCCCAGGAACTCGCTCATGGGGTGGGCCAGCACATAACGACGGTTCATGCGCGTCTGGATAGAGCGGAATTTCTCGTTCTCGCTCTCGAAGCGGCGGCGCACTTTCTCCTCGGCATTGAACGCCTTGACGATGCGCAGGCCGCCTATGGTCTCCTCGATGTTGCTCAGCAGTACGCCCCACTGGTTCTGTCCCTCGAGCGAGACGCGTTTCAGCCGCTTGCCCACACGGCCCATGATCCATCCCGCGATGGGCAGCAGCACGAGCACGAACAGCGTCAGTTGCCAGCTGATGACAATCATCATCACCAGGCAGGCGATAATCATGATGGGGTTCTTGAACAGCATGTCGAGCGACGTCATGATGGAGTTCTCGACCTCGGTCACGTCACCGCTCATGCGCGCCATCACGTCACCCTTGCGCTCGTTAGAGAAGAACGCGATGGGCAACGACGTCATCTTGTGGTAGATCTGGTTGCGGATGTCGCGCACCACGCCTGTGCGTATCGGGATCATGTAGAAGAAGCTCAGGTAGCTGCTACCCGTCTTCAGTCCCGTCATGAACACAAGCGCCGCGGCAATGCAAGCCAGCGCCGTCGATTGGCCATAGCGCTCGATGATGCACTGCACATAGTAGTAGAAGTCGTTGACGATCACGTCCTGCATACTCCCCGAGCCCAGCGCCATGAATTCATAGTGGTTGGTGTTCAGCCCGAACAGCATCTCCAGGATGGGGATGATCAGGGCAAACGAAAACAGCGTCAAGAACGCAGCCAACAGGTTGAACAGGATGTTCAACGCGATATATTTCTTATAAGGCGGTACAAACCGCTTCAACAATTCCCAAAAACCTTTCATGGCACAAAGGTACTAAAATAGTTTAGAGTTTTAGGTTTAGAGTATAGAGTTTTTAAGTTTTCAGTTAATTGGAGCGAAGGAGAAATTTCATGGCATTCAAAAAAATCATTATCTTTGCCATTTGATAACCATACCCTGTCATTATGAACAAGACCGACAAACAGATTGCACAGGCTGCTGGGCGCTTTGCCAAGCGTTGGGAGGGCAAGGGCTACGAGAAGGGCGAGAGCCAGGTCTTTTGGCTTGAGCTGCTTGCCGAAGTCTTTGGCGTAAAAGAGCCTTCTACTTTTATTCGTTTTGAAGAACAGGTGAAACTCGATTCCACCAACTTCATTGACGGCTACATTCCCTCGACCCGCGTGATGATTGAGCAGAAGTCGCTGGGCAAAGACCTGCGGGCACCCATCAAGCAGAGCGACGGCAAATTCCTCACCCCGTTCCAGCAAGCCAAACGATATATCACCAATCTGCCGCTGTCAGAACATCCCCGCTGGATTGTGACCTGCAATTTCTCGACGTTTCTTGTCTATGACATGGAGAACCCCAACGATGAGCCGTTCGAAATCCGCCTTGCCGACTTGGGCAAGGAGCATTACCGCCTGCGCTTCCTTGTCGAGACCGGTGCCCAGCACCTGGAGCGCGAGATGGAGGTGTCGATGCAGGCTGGCGCCATCGTGGGCAAACTCTATGACGCCCTGCTCAAGGAATACAAGGACCCCACCAACCCCGAGTCGCTGCGGTCGTTGAACGTGCTGTGCGTGAGGCTGGTGTTCTGCCTCTACAGCGAGGACGCGGGCGTGTTTGGCAAGCACGACATGTTCCATGACTACCTTGTGCGCTACGACACGATGGATATGCGCAATGCCCTTATCCGCCTGTTCAAGATTCTCAACACACCTATCGAGGAGCGCGACCCCTACTTGCAGGATGACCTTGCCGCCTTCCCCTTTGCTAGCGGAGGCTTGTTTGAAGGCGACATCGAGATTCCTCGCCTTAACGACGAAATACGCGACCTGCTGCTGCGCCATGCTTCGCTCGACTTTGATTGGAGCCAAATTTCGCCCACCATCTTCGGCGCTGTGTTCGAGAGCACCCTTAATCCCGAGACGCGCCGCAGCGGTGGCATGCACTATACCAGCGTGGAGAACATCCACAAGGTCATCGACCCGCTTTTCCTTGACGACCTCAAGCAGCAATTGAACGACATCCTTGCCGAGCCTGTCATTAAGCAGCGCCAAAAACGACTGCGCGACTATCAGGACCGCTTGGCTTCACTCACTTTCCTCGACCCCGCTTGTGGTAGTGGCAATTTCCTCACCGAAACCTACCTGTCGCTGCGCAAACTCGAGAACCGCGCCATCCGAGCCCTCTACGAGGGGCATTCCATGTTTATCGGTGGAGAGGACTTTGTCAACCCCGTCAAGGTGAGCATCTACCAGTTCCACGGCATCGAAATCAACGACTTTGCCGTTACCGTCGCCGCCACAGCCCTTTGGATCAGTGAGGCGCAGATGCTGGCCGAAACCGAGCGTATCGTTTCACACGATTTCGAGTTCTTGCCCCTCAAGGACTATCCCAACATCATTGAGGCCAACGCCCTGCGCATCGACTGGCGCAGCCTATTTAATAAAACAACTGATTCATCTGAGATTTCTGAAGTCAAATTGCCTGACTACATCATGGGCAACCCGCCGTTTATCGGCTACTCCTTGCAAAGCAAGAGTCAGAAAGAAGATATTCTTAACGTGTTTATTGATGCCAAGGGCAAACCTTTTAAGACTGCTGGCAAGATTGATTATGTCGCTGGCTGGTATTACAAGGCAGCCCAACTTATGCAGGGCACGAAAATTCATGCTGCTCTCGTTTCCACCAACAGCATCACCCAGGGCGAGCAAGTGGCTGCCATCTGGAAACCACTTAAGGACTTGTTCAATATCAAGATAGACTTTGCCTATAGGACTTTCCGTTGGGACAGCGAGGCTAGTATAAAAGCTCACGTACACTGCGTCATCGTCGGCTTCAGTTGTGAAGACAAGAAAGACAAGAAGGACAGATTATTGTTTGAAAATGACGAGGTTATTAAGGCAAAAAACATCAATGGCTATTTGATTGATGCTCCTGATATTTATATAGAGAGTAGAAATAACGCAATCAGTGATATTCCTCAGATGGTATATGGTAATAAACCAGTAGATGGAGGAAATCTTATTATTGAAGCAAAAGACTATGAAGATTTTATAAAAAAAGAGCCGAACGCATTACCATATATCAAGCAACTTTTGGGTGCAAAAGAGCAAATGAATAACATGAAACGTTATTGCTTATGGCTCAAGGGCATCTCTCCATCGGAAATGCGAAAAATGCCAATTGTTTTAGAACGAGTTGCACGTTGTAAAGAGTTGAGATTGTCGAGTACTGACGCTGGAGCAAGAAAATTAGCAGATACACCTCATCTTTTTAGGGAAACAAATAATCCCAAACTTGCAATTGTTGTTCCATGCCATTCTTCTGAGAACAGGGCATACATACCAATGAGTTTCATTGATGATAATATCGTTGTTACTAATGCTGTTCTCTTTATTCCTGATGCTTCGTTGTATCATTTCGGAGTGTTGGAGTCGAGTGTTCATATGGCATGGATGAGGGTTGTTTGTGGGCGATTAGAGATGCGTTACCGTTATAGCAAAGATGTAGTTTATAACAATTTCCCGTGGCCCGAGGTAACCGAGGAGCAGCGTGAGCGCATCGCCCAAACGGCACAGGGCATCCTTGACGCAAGGGCTTTGTACCCTGATTCATCGTTGGCCGACCTTTACGATCCCGTGACGATGCCACCCGAATTGTTGAAGGCTCACCGCGATAATGACCGTGCTGTGATGGCAGCCTATGGCTTCCCCAACACGATGGAGGAGAGCGAGATTGTTGCTCGACTTTTCTCTCTCTATAGCGAATTGGTCAAACAACCATAAAAAACTATTAATGCAACCAATAATTGAACTTGTATATTTTTAAATTGATTATTTTAGTTATACTATGAACAGAGAAGAATTATACTCCGAGATTATTCATTTGTTACCGTCTCATTATGATAAAGAGGATGGTTTCTTGTCGCATTTAGATGTCTTGTTCAGAAGGTATATGGAATTACTAAGACAATTTAGCGAAACTTCTATCGAATATGAAACTGCGTTGAAAGAGAAACATGTAGTAACAATAACTCAGTTAATAAATCATGTTCAAAAAGTTATTGCAGGCATCCAGAAAGCAGCAGATGCTGTGTACCATGGATGCCACTCAGCAGCTTTTATAGCAATTAGAAATCTCATACAGAACGATTTGTCTACTTTGCCCTTAAAGATATTTCCTATAAACTCCAAATTATATCGAATGCGGACCATTAAACAACGCAACAAAGTGGGAATAAATGACCTGTTTCATATTCCATTGAATAAAAGGGGTATTGTGAAAACGCAACGATATAGTGCTCCAGGCATTCCATGTCTTTATTTAGGGGAGTCCATTTATGTCTGTTGGGAAGAAATGCTTCGACCAGATTTAAGTAACTGTTTTATTTCGAGATTCGAGAATCAGAAAGAATTACGGCTTTTAGATTTATCAATTCCCGAATTGTCCGAATGGCTTGAAACTGACTCAGATGGCAAGTATACTTTAGACACTAACGATACTCTAGTTTCGAGTCTATACCGATTACCATTACTAATAGCGTGTATGGTAGAAGTCAAAAACATTGATGATGTCTTTAAACCAGAATATATGTTTTCACAATTAATTATGGAGATGATAACGAATCATTTGCGAGAGACATTAGATTTAAGAAAAGATGAGCCTCTTTTTGTAGGGGTTTACTATACAACTGTACATCAACATGAAGATTTTGGCTTCTCTATTTCAACTGTTAATGGTGGCTTCAATTATCATCTTCTCAACAATATTGCAATCCCTGTAATGAGACCAACCAGTCCAAAGAAATTCTGTCCAATGCTATGTGATTTGTTTTTATTAACAGAACCCACATGCGATGAATTTGAACGAGCTAAGATGCCATATAATTTTAATCCGAAATGGGGTTATATCTCACTAGGAAATGATCCATATCAGATATCAACATTTGGGCAATTAGAAAAGCGGATTAATAGCTTTCCGTTAATTAAGATTTCACCTAATTAAGGGGTAAATATAAAAGAATCTTGATACAAAATATCAATGTCCATGAATGGACCATGAAAGATGGTCAATTTGTGGACATTATTGTTTTTATGTCATTGTCGCGTGTGCATTTGGACGAATAGATGAATAGACGAACAGACAAGCGAGCGCAACCACCTGTGATACTAAAAAGGGACGGCCGCTGGTGAATGCACCTGCGGCCGTCAACATGAGGTTTTTTCTGGGTGTTATAATGATTGCAGTTTAGTTTCTAGTTTCTAGTCCCTAGTTTCTAGTCGTTAGTCCTTAGTTAGTTGGCGGATGCCAACTTCTAACTTCTAACTTCTAACTCCTAACTTCTAACTCACTTGATGATTCCCATCTGCTTGCCGATCTTGATAAAGGCGTTGATGCACTTGTCGAGGTGCTCACGCTCGTGACCGGCCGAAACCTGCACGCGGATGCGGGCCTGGCCCTTGGGCACAACGGGATAGTAGAAACCGGTAACGTAGATGCCTTCCTTCTGCAGCTCGGCAGCGAAGTCCTGCGACAGCTTAGCGTCGTAGAGCATCACGGCGCAGATAGCGCTCTGGGTGGGCTTGATGTCGAAGCCGGCCTCAATCATCTTGTCACGGAAGTAGTTCACGTTGTCCACGAGCTTGTCGTGCAGAGCGTTGCTCTCCTTCAACATCTTGAACATCTCGATGCTGGCACCAACGATGCCGGGAGCGATGCTGTTGCTGAACAGGTAGGGACGTGAGCGCTGACGCAGCATGTCGATGATCTCCTTGCGGCCAGTGGTGAAACCGCCCATAGCACCGCCAAAGGCTTTTCCTAATGTGCCGGTGAAGACGTCGATGCGGCCATAGATGTCGTACTGCTCGGCTACACCGTGGCCGGTCGGGCCAACGACACCTGCCGAGTGTGACTCATCGACCATAACCATGGCGTCATACTTCTCAGCCAGGTCACAGATCTTGTCCATGGGAGCCACGTTGCCGTCCATCGAGAACACGCCGTCGGTAGCGATGATGCGGAAGCGCTGCTCCTGGGCCTGCTTGAGGCACTCCTCGAGTTCGCCCATATCGGCGTTGGCATAGCGGTAGCGTTTAGCCTTGCACAGACGCACGCCGTCGATGATCGAAGCGTGGTTCAGCGAGTCGCTGATGATGGCGTCCTCCTCGGTCAACAGGGCCTCGAACAGACCGCCGTTGGCGTCAAAGCATGAGCCGTAGAGGATAGCGTCCTCGGTGTGGAAATAGTCGGCAATGGCAGCCTCCAGTTCCTTGTGGATATCGCTGGTACCGCAGATGAAGCGTACCGATGACATACCGTAGCCATGGTGTGACATGGTCTCGGTAGCGGCCTTGATGAGGCGGCTGTTGTCGCTCAGACCCAGATAGTTGTTGGCACAGAAGTTCAGCACCTCGTCGTTGGGCTTCACCTTGATGTCGGCGCGCTGCGGGGTGGTGATGATGCGTTCATTCTTGTACAAACCGGCAGCCTGGATGTCGGCAAGCTCCTTCTGGAGATGTTCCTGGAATTTTCCAAACATGATAAAAACTATTTTAAAAGGTTTGACATTAATAGTATGTTCTATTTTGGTGCAAAGATAATGCTTTTTTCTAAAGTGTTAAGGTTTTAGCATGAATACTTTCACCTAAAACCTAACACCTGAAACTTAAAGCCTAAAGCCTCACTCATTATCAGCGCTGGACCCCACACGGCCCTGGCGCATAGGCGTGAATGGCTGTTGCTGCTCTTGAACCTGCTCCTGCTGCACCTGATTCTGCTCGGTGGACGTGCGGGTGCGGCGCTTGCGGTGGTGCCAGCGGTCGCTGACGGGTTGCTCCTCAACGTCCTGCTGGATCGCGCGGTCACCGTTCTGGAGGTGGCCGCCGTTGAGGGCGTAAAGTTCATATTTCTCGATGATGGCGATGAGCTTGGAGGGGTAGTTGACATCCTCGGCATATCCGCAATCCCTCAGCCCCTGTGCCCAGCTTCGGTAGTCGGTCACGTCAAGCTGATAGAGCACGCTGTAGCGGGGACCTTTCAGGAATTTGGCGTGGTCCAGGAAGGAATCCTCGGGGGCGCCATACTTACGGTAGCCCACCTGCTTGAGCGAGTCACATGCCCCGTAAACCTCTCCGCTCCAGTGATAGGCCTTGATGCCGAAGTGGTTGTTGGCCTCCTGAGCCATCTTGCTCTGACCCACGCTGCTCTCGAGAATTCCCTGGGCGAGCGTGATGCTGGCAGGCACGCCGTAGTCGCGCTCATGCTGCAGAGCGACGGCCTTGTAGCGCTCGATATAGTCCAGATAACGCTGTTGTTTGGTCTGCGCAGGCGCCGAAATGGCGCAAAACAGCGCAAAAAACAAGCAAAAATGCGATAATTGCTTGCTTATCGAAAAAAAATCTATAATTTTGCGTTCAAAGTTCAAACTCATAATTTCGTCTATGACCGAAAAGAAAATCACCACAAAGGTACGAGTTTATTCTTATAATGAACTCACTGAGGAGCAAAAAAAATTAGTGGACCTTGCTCGCGAGGCCACTTCGCACTCCTATTCGCCCTACAGTAACTTCAAGGTGGGCGCCGCCTTGATGCTTGACAATGGAGAGGTGTTTATCGGTGCTAATCAGGAGAATGCGGCCTTTGCAGGTATCTGTGGAGAACGTGCAGCACTCTATTCAGCGGGTGCCAATTTCCCCGGTGTGCCGGTGAAAACCGTAGCCATCACATCATTCACCCGCGACGCGTTTGTCGAGGAGCCCACAGCTCCCTGTGGCGTGTGCCGTCAGGCTTTCTTGGAATTTGAGAAAAACGGGCATCCCATTGAACTGATCCTTGCCGGAAAGGAAAAAATCTATATCCTTGACAGCTTCAAGGATACCATGCCCCTTTCCTTCACCGAATTCTGATTTTTTAGACAAGGCGGCTCGCATCTAAAAAGGCAAGCTCAACTATCCTGAAATTGATTGTTTTTGAGCTTGTCTTTAATTTTTTTGCGTTTTTTCTTTGGTTTTTTGGACTTTTTTTTATATTTTTGTCGATGAGCTTTTCCGCTTCAATATTTCTAAATTATTAACCTTTAATTCTTTTTTGTTATGATGAACTATTACAAATCATGGCTCATAGCAGCCTTGTTCGTGCTTTGTGGGGTGTTCAGTGCCCAGGCACAAGAAGAGCCCTTCTGTATGAAATTGGATCTTCAGCACATCGAGTCCGATTTCGTGCCCGCAGCTGAAAGTAACTATTACCGCCATTTCATTACGATTAGTAATGTTGATCCTATGTTCATGTCCCTTACACTGACTCCCGATCAGATTGATGATGGTTATGACAGCTTCATTCTCTATCGCTTTCCTTTAATAGATGGAGCCGAGAAAACCCCTGTTGCCAAACTGACCTTAACAAATAACGAAGGCGATGTGACGTATGAAATCACCTACATGAACCAGGAACCGCTACCCGACTATGATCTCCCATTGGTTACACAGGGCGATCTATATGTAATAGAGGGCTTAGTCGACATGCAATTTATTGTTTTTGTTGACCAATTGCGTGTGGCTCTTGTTGACGATGGTTCGTTTGATAACTATTACTATGGTGATGGGGAGGAATTTGATCCCAGCAAAATCTATTTTTGGACATGCTGTGGTTATGTGATGGAACTTGAGGATGATGATGCCGTAAGTACCAACACTTGTGAGTTGCCTTATGCTCACAGAACCAATTTGTTCGCCTTGGGTAATTATTTTGAAGACGAACTGGATCAGGATTATTGGAAACCTACGCTCCAGGCTGGCATGAAGAATGCCTATTTTGAATGCTTCAGCCTCGAAGAAGACCCAGATGTTACTGGATACATGATTTTGCGTGGTGACAATACTTATCCCACAGACACCATCTCCTATCTGGTGCGTCCCAATCCAGAAGAACGTTTATACATTGAAGAATGCAACGCGCTGCCCGAGTATTTTATGGAAGAGACGTCTTGGATAATTGCGCGATATGATACAACTTTAAAGGTTCTGGGTGACTACGGTGACTTTATGACCTATGTACCTGTGACCATAGTTAACGGCGAAGACCGCGTGATGCAAGATGGCGATAACACTTATGGAGGCCTCATCTCGAAGACCGGTGTCGCTGGCATTGAGGCCTATGTCGATGGTTTCGCCCATGATCAGAATTCTGAGGAGCCCTTGATGTTTAAGGACGATGATGGCGTGGACTGCGTTATATTCGATAACCACTTTGACATCACCCTTAAATTGCCCGACTATGTAACATATGGGTACAGGCCTATAGGGCTTACCATCTGGGTAAAGAGTGACAAACTCCGCGACTTTGAGTTTGATGACGATGACAACCTCGTATATGTGCCCAAGGATGAGGACGATGAGAGCGGTGACTATCAGTGTATATGGGAAGAATATTTAGGCGGAGAGGTTTGGGACGAGGACCTCGGAGAGTGGGTGAGCGCTTTCACGGGAGAGCTTTCCATTGGTGATTACGAAGATAACCCCTGCGGTTTCGGCGCTACCTGCTCCGCCGGTGAGGAAGGTGTCACCTTCGTCATCCGTTTCTATTATGAGGCTCAAGTTCCGATGCCTGGCAAGGCTAACGACTATCCCTGGTACTGTGTGGTTGAGAAACAGCTTCCCTGGAAAATCCAGTCTATTGTAACTGGCGTGAAAGAGATTGGCTCCGAGAACGAGGTGGCTAAGACCTACTACAACCTGCAGGGTCTTGCCAGTGACACCCCCTACGAGGGCTTTAACATCGAGGTGACCCGCTACAGCGATGGCAGCACCAAGTCCAAGAAGGTGATTCACTAACATATATTTTTAACTAAGATTTTACTGTCAGAGGAGGACTCCGGTTCTCCTCTGGCTTTTTCATTAGTGTTTATGGGATGGCAATAAGGTGATTTAAAAAACTTTTTAGTACTTTTGCAGGTCGTATTCCAGAAAACTATATAACAGACAAAGATATAATGAAAAGTAATTTTGACAAGAAACTGATCGGGTCGCTCTCGCTGGGCGACGTGATCCACTTTGCGATTGCGGTCATCACGTTTGCCGCCATTTCGTGGATTTATTTTTATCCCAACGACGTGAACGGCGATGTGCTGCAGCAGCACGACATCATGCAAGGTGCGGCCAACAGCCAGGAAACCACTGCGTTTGAGCAGCAGACGGGTGAAAAGTCCTGGTGGACCGATGCCCTGTTTGGCGGCATGCCCACTTTCCAGATTGCACCGTCCTATGAGGGCACGACGATGCTGTCGCCCGCCTCGGCGCTCTATCGCCTCTACTTCCCCACACCCGTGAGCTGGGTTTTCCTGCTCATGCTGGGCTTCTTCCTGCTCGTGCTGGCCTTTAAGGTCAAGTGGTACTATGCCGTGCTAGGCGCCATCGGCTATGCCTTCTCAAGTTACTTCTTCATCCTCATGGGTGCGGGCCACATCTGGAAACTGATGGTGCTCGCCTATATCCCGCCCACCATCGCCGGTATCGTGTGGTGCTACCGCGGCAAGTACCTGGGCGGTGCTGCCGTTGCTGCCTTCTTTGCTGCCTTGCAGCTGGCCAGCAACCATGTGCAGATGACCTATTACTCGATGTTCCTCATTGTCGCCCTGGTCATTGCCTATCTGGTCAAGGCCATTATCGACAAGAAGATAGGCCGCTGGTGCATCGCCACCGCAGCCCTCGCCGTTGCTGCCGTGCTGGCATTGGCCGCCAATTCGCCTAACCTCTATCTGACGTATAAGTATGCCCAGGAGACCATGCGCGGCGGTCACAGCGAACTCACCCCCAAGGGCGAGGATGCTGTCAACGCCAAGCCCACCAAGGGCGGCCTGGACAAGGACTACATCACCCAGTGGAGCTACGGCAAGGGCGAGACCTTCACCTTGCTCATCCCCAACGTGAAAGGTGGTGCAACCATCAAGCCCGAGCATGGCGGTAACCGCATGCTTTCGCTGGGTGAGACCAAGAAGGCTGAGAAACTGGTCAACACGGGCCAGATGAACCAGCAGGATTATCAGATCTTGAGCCAGTTCCCGCAGTATTTCGGCGACCAGCCCATGACTAACGGCCCCGTCTATGTCGGCGCTCTTATCTGCGCTTTGTTCTTGCTGGGCTGTCTTATCGTCAAGGGACCCGTGAAGTGGGCCTTGCTCATCGCCACCATCATCAGCATCCTGCTCTCGTGGGGCCACAACATGATGTGGCTCACCGACTGGATGATTGACCACTTCCCGATGTACAATAAATTCCGCACCGTGGCGTCGATACTCGTCATTGCCGAGATTGCCATGCCCATACTGGCTGTGCTGGGCCTGCGTGAACTCTTCAAGGATCCTGACGGCTGGCGCAAGCACAAGGTGGCGTTGCTGGCCTCGTTTGGCCTGTGCGCTGCAATTTGTTTGCTCACGGCGCTCGCTCCGGGTATCTTCGGCCACTTCTCGGCCGAGGAGCATGAACAGCTCGTTGCTTCGGGTCAGATTCAGCAGTATCCCAGCGTGGACGCTGCCATCGCTGCCGTGCGTGGCGCTCTGGTGAGCGGTGACGCTTGGCGCAGCCTCATCATTATCCTCATCGGCTTTGCCGTGATTTTCGGCTATCTCAAGGGCAAACTCAACGAGATGGTGGCCACGCTCCTCGTGGCCGGTATCGTGCTGGTGGACATGTATGCCGTCAACAAGCGCTACATCGACTCCGACTCGTTCACCTCTCACTATGACCTGCCCGAGCAGTCGTTTGCACCCCGTCCCGCCGACACCCAGATTCTGCAGGACAAGGACATGAACTACCGTGTGATGGACGTGCAGCACTTCGGCGAGGCCATGCCCAGCTACTTCCACAAGACTGTGGGCGGCTACCATGCTGCCAAGCTGTCGCGCTACAACGACCTGATCAACAACCAGATTGCCAAGAACAACATCCAGGTGCTCAATATGCTCAACACGCGCTATGTCATCGTCGATGACCAGAACGTGCAGCGCAATCCTGATGCCTTGGGCAACGCCTGGTTTGTCGATTCGCTCACCTATGTGGACAATGCCGACCAGGAAATGGCCTTCCTCGACAACTTCAACGCTGCCCGCAGTGCCGTGGCCGATGCCAAGTTCAAGCAGCAGTTGGGCCAGGCCAGTGCCGTACAGCCCGGTGACACCATCTACGAGACCAGCTATGCTCCCAACCACTTGACCTACAAGAGCCACAGCGCCAATGGCGGACTGGCAGTCTTCAGCGAGATTTACTTCCCCT
>JAEEGJ010023395.1_pt1 | contig 12974 bp, 8 predicted proteins | sample 8958761 | NCBI WGS metagenome assembly JAEEGJ01 (sample SAMN16246546, study PRJNA631951) | gut metagenome | biome: gut microbiome; feature: rumen; material: RS-attached | host: Bos | place: Iran: Karaj | collected 2018-10
ATACGCACCAGAACGATTGGTCCGGAGTAATTCACGACGGAGACTTTCCTGTAGATTAGTCATCACGGCTTTTTCAAATCGTAAATAGCTCATAGTTCCTAAAAGGGTATTTAATTATTGTATATATATTAGTCATTAATCGTCCAAAAGTACGAAAAAATATGGAGTCCACAAAAGAATTCCAACTATTTAACAATTATTTAATACAAAAAAGAGGCTGAATGCTCAGCCTCTTACATTTTTATACAGGAATCAGGAAATTGATCACCTCTTGCTCCACGTTGATGCGATAAGGTCCTACGGGTGTTTTCATCAACCTTCCGTCGATGCCGACTAAGGCATGCTTGGCCGACTCCACGAGCACCTCTCGTGTACGATATGGATGCACACTCCGATGATTCAGGAAACGGCCTGTCACTAAGAGCCAGATACCTTCTATCAGCTGGACTACCTCCGGGTGATAAACCACCGACACATCGAGCATACCATTATAGGGCACCGCATTGGGGGTCTGTCCGTAACCCGGTCCACTGCCAATGCAAAGGGTCATCACCTTACGATCGATAACATCATCGTTAATCTTCAGTTTCATCTTATACTCCATCCGGTGGAAAAGCATGACAAACAGAGACGAGACAAACGACAGCGTACGTGACCCAAAAAGGCGACGTGTCTGTCGGCGCAGATTCATGATATCTGCCGTCATACCGATGTTGATGCAATTCAGGAAGTAACGATGACACCGCTCACCATGGGCATTCGAATAGCGGATGCAGCCAAGATCCACCTTACGGATACGGCGCTTGATAAGGGAGTCAACCGTCTCTTCGATCTTGTCTTCATCAATCTCCCAGAAACGTGCGAAATCATTCATGACCCCATTAGGAATCACGCCTAAGGCTATGCTTTCCCTGACCTCATTCTCCTCCATCATCAGACAGTTCACAGCATCATTCAATGCAGAGTCACCACCAACTATAATGATGGTCTTGTAGCCATTGTTGATCATCATCTTCATCAGACGTTCCACACTGTCAGAACTCTCACTCTGCACAAAATCGTATGCGATACCACGTTCATCAAGCACCTTTTGGATTTTCTCCCAGCGTTTACGCTTGTTTGTGACACCTGCTTTCGGGCAATATATGATGCCCCATTTGGTCGTTTCTACTGCCATAGTTCTTTAATCCTTTCTATCTTTTCTTCCATCGGAAGTGTTGCATCAATCCAGTGAATCTTAAAGCCGCGACGCTCCATCCCCCTAAACCAGGTCATCTGCCGTTTGGCAAACTGATGGATGGCTATCTCCAACCTCGTGAACATCTCGTCATAAGTCACCTGATGAGTCAGATATTCCGTTACAAATTTATATTCCAACCCATAGTAGATCAGGTCTTCGGCAGGGATACCTTCACGCAGCAGAGCCTGCACCTCGTCAACCATCCCCTCCTCCAGTCGTTTTTTGAGTCTTCGGGTAATTTTCTCACGACGAAGGTCGCGGTCGATATCTATACCTATTATTATACTATCTACGGGCGGCAACTCACGTCTTGGCGTGGGATGCTCCAGGTTGTAAGTTTCTATCTCTATAGCACGAATGGCCCGCTGGCATGAATCGACATCTGTCGTATTGTGCATGTTTGAGCTATTCCTTGCTTTTAAGTCCGTGAGCAACTCTGTCAACTCCGCCAAGGATTTCCCCTCCAAGCTATCACGTAAGGGCTGATTCTGGGGCACTGGTGACAACTTGTATCCTTTCAGCACCGCCTCGATATAGAGTCCTGTACCACCGCAGAGCACTGGTTCTTTCCCCCGTTGGCGGATATTCTGGTACACATCATAGAAATCCTGCTGATACTCAAACAGGTTGTACTTTGTGCCTGGTTCCCGAATGTCAATGAGATGATAAGGAACGGTAAATGTCTCATGATTAACGGTTAGTGTAAAATCATCCAGATCCTTACCTGTTCCGATATCCATACGGCGATACACCTGACGGGAATCAGCAGAGATCACCTCACCGTTAATCTCCGATGCCAGTCGGGCTGCTACAGGGGTTTTCCCCGAAGCCGTTGGACCCAATATGGTTATCATCTTATGCATTCTGTTTGCAAAGATACGAATAAGTGAGCGAAATTCCAAATTAATTTGGAATTTTCCGAACGGGAGTATCTTCGGCTAAGCCAAAAATAAATAAAAAAAACCGTCCGACAAAATCGGACGGCATTTTTTTACCTTAAAGATCTCTTATTTGAGCTCAGCGAGGTACTTAATGGTGCGAACCATCTGAGAAGTATAAGAGTTCTCATTGTCGTACCAAGAAACAACCTGTACCTGATAGGTATCATCGTCGATCTTGCTAACCATTGTCTGAGTAGCGTCGAACAGTGAACCGAACTTCATACCGATGATGTCACTAGAAACGATCTGATCCTCAGTGTAACCGAAGCTCTCTGTACCAGCAGCCTTCATGGCAGCGTTGATACCCTCCTTAGTGATGTCCTTACCCTTCACTACAGCAACGAGGATAGTGGTAGAACCTGTAGGAGTCGGAACGCGCTGTGCAGAACCGATCAGCTTACCGTTCAGCTCAGGAATTACCAGACCGATAGCCTTGGCAGCACCAGTTGAGTTAGGAACGATGTTCTGAGCACCTGCACGGCTACGACGGAGGTCACCCTTGCGCTGAGGACCGTCGAGGATCATCTGGTCACCAGTGTAAGCGTGGATGGTTGACATGATACCGCTTACGATGGGAGCGTAGTTGTTCAGAGCAGCTGCCATAGGAGCCAGACAGTTGGTGGTACAAGAAGCTGCAGAGATAACGGTGTCAGCAGGAGTCAGAGTCTTGTGGTTTACATTGTAAACGATAGTGGGCAGATCGTTACCAGCAGGAGCAGAGATAACAACCTTCTTGGCACCAGCCTGGATGTGGGCAGAAGCCTTCTCCTTAGAAGTATAGAAACCTGTGCACTCGAGAACTACGTCAACACCCAGCTCACCCCAAGGCAGCTCAGCAGCGTTGGGCTTTGCATAGATAGTGATCTCCTTACCATCAACGATGATTGAGTTGTCGGTAGCGTCAACAGTGTGCTTACCCTCACCGAACTTACCAGCGAAACCACCCTGAGCGGTGTCATACTTCAGCAGGTGAGCAAGCATCTTCGGGCTTGTCAAGTCGTTGATAGCTACTACTTCATAACCTTCAGCCTCAAACATCTGACGGAATGCGAGGCGACCGATACGGCCAAAACCGTTAATTGCAACTTTTGTCATTTTACTTAAATATTTAAAGGGTTTATACCAATATTACTAACTTTTTTTGCTTTAAAAGTACTTTTTTTATTGTTTCGGATGCAAAGTTACGAAAAATTTCCTATATTTGCACCATCATTCAGTCTAAAAAGAAGTGAAAAGTGAAAAGCGAAAAGTGAAAAGACTATAAAATCACCGAAAACGGACTGATGATTGCAAAATGCAGATTACAATTCACACATTAAACAATAACATTAAAACATTAACGACTATGGGATTTATTAAAGAATTCAAGGAGTTTGCCATGAAGGGCAACGTGATGGACATGGCTGTCGGTGTCATCATCGGCGGTGCGTTTGGTAAGATCGTCACCTCACTGGTTGGTGATGTGCTGATGCCAGTGATCAGTTTGGCTACAGGCGGCATCGACTTTACAAACTTGTTTGTAAACCTCTCCGACGACGTGAAGTACAAGACGCTGGCAGAGGCTCAGGAGGCTGGTGCTTCGGTATTTGCCTACGGACAGTTCGTACAGAACGTCCTCGACTTCATCATCATCGCCTTCTGTATCTTCCTGATGCTCAAGGGTATCAACAAACTCAACCGTAAGAAGGAAGAGCCCGCTCCCGAGGCTCCCGCAGGACCTACCCAGGAAGAGTTGCTCACTGAGATCCGCGACCTGCTGAAGAACAAGTAATGGTTCATTGCCTGAAAAAAGAAATCTGCATCACCCAAAAGATGATGCAGATTTTTCTTTGTGGTTACACCTATTTATATTTATAGCTGCACACTGACGGCCTTGCCGTTATACTGTACGAGTTTTCCCTCTGGGTTCTCAAGGTCAAGGGGCTTCGGTGCATCCTTGGAGATGAGCACCACATTGAAACGGCGGTTCTTCAACATGCCGTTGAAACTACCCTTACGGGCCCCGAAGGTCACCTTCTTCGCAGCATCATCATAGGTGATGTCGATGGTGGCATACTTGCCCTTCTCATAGTTGTAGTTCGTACCCTCGTCCTCATAGAGCTGGAACTTGCCGTTCTGTCCTGCATAGACATAGAGGTTGATCAACTCTGCGGGTTTCTCATCACTCCACTCCATCTCAGGACCGAAGGGGATGATGGCACCCTCACGCACGAAGACGGGGATCTGCTCATACGGCGCATCCACCACGAGACTCTGACCTCCCTCGATATACTCGTTGGTATAGAGGTTGTACCAGCCACACTGCTCGGGGAAATAGACACTACGGTTACGGGCCTTGTAATAACCCACGGGACAAGCCATCAGCGCGGGACCGAACATCCACTGGTTGCCGATGTTCTCCACGTTCTTGTCACCGTTGAAGTCCATCACGAGGGCGCGCATCAGCGTGTAGTCCTTGAAATGAGCCCACCCTGCCAGTGAGTAGAGGTAAGGCATCAGACGGTAGCGCAGTTTGTCGTAATACACGAACGACTGATAGCAGGGATGATCCTCGGGGGCGATGTTCCAGATCTCACGGGTGGGCCACTGGCCATGGGCACGGAATAGCGGGATAAACGTACCGAACTGGTTCCAGCGGGTCTGCAGTTCACGCCACTCCTTCAGGTCTTCCGTCTCCACACCGGCATGGTTGAAGATCTGCTGGGCAGCCACATAACGGTTCTCCACACAGAAGCCGCCCTGATCCATACCCCAGAAGGGGATACCCGACATCGAGTAGTTCAATCCAGCCGTCATCTGCGCACGCATATCCTCCCAGCGGGTACCGATATCACCGCTCCAGGTAGCCGTCGAGAAACGCTGTTCGCCAGCAAATCCGCTACGGGTGAGCAGGAACACACGCGGCTCGTTCATCTGTCCCTTATAGACAGAGCGCTGACCGTTATAGATGGCGTCGGCATTCACGGTAGAATAGGCATTGAAGTATTCCGTAGAGGTGCCGAGGGCTGTCGGACCACTGAGGGCCTTACGATACCACATCGGGGTACAGTCTCTCACGTTAGGCTCCGAGGCATCCATCCACCAGGCATCCACACCGGCTACACCTTTTTTATTATATTTAGAATAGAGGTTCTCGTCCATCTGGCGCCAGAACATCTTACGCGCACCGGCATCATAGGCATCATAGAAACCGTTCTTATAACCAGGACCCACCCAGTCGTGGATATCATCGGTGGGTGACTGCACATACATCCAACCTTTGGCATCAAGCTCTTTGTAGTTATCGGTATTGCAGTAGAACTTCGGCCACACACTGATCATGAACCTTCCATGCATGGCATGCACGCTGTCGAGCATCGCCTGCGGGTTCGGATAGCGCGAAGCCTCAAACTGGTGACTGCCCCACTGGTCCTCAGGCCAGTAGTTCCAGTCCTGCACGATATTGTCGATGGGGATATGACGCTTACGGAACTCAGCCAGCGTACCCTCGATCTCACCCGAGGTCTGATAGCGCTCACGACTCTGCCAGAAGCCCAGCACCCACTTCGGATAGAGGGCAGCCTTACCTGTCAGCGTACGATAGCCGCTGATCACCTCATCGAAATTCTTACCAGCGATGAAATAGTAGTCCATATCCTTCGCCATCTCACTCCAGATGGAGAGTTGCTCACGCTCCTTCTTACTGCGGGGCTCTGACACACGCAGACCACAGTAGGCCTCACCACCGTCAGGACGCCACTCGATGCGCAGATGGTTCTTCACGCCCTTACGTACATTTGCCGTAAACTTATAGGTATTGGGGTTCCAGGCGGTACGCCAACGCTCGGGCACCACTTCCTTACCATCGATATACACCTTGACATAGCCGGAATAATAGAGGATAAACTGGCGTTCCTCTGCCTTACCAGCACAGGTCTTCTTACCGCAACAGGCGGGCTCGATGAAACCTTCGTAGATCACGTTGGCACCCATCAGGTTCACACCTTTTGGGAAATTCTTGATACCACCGTTGTCCGTCTTCAGGGCAATCTCTGATTTCTCCGGAGTGACATATTCGTAATAGATCGAATCCTCGTCACGCACCAGTTTCTGACCCTTGGCATCCACATACGTACCCGTCAGATGACCCTCCTTGCCATTCTTATCATAGAGCTTGAAGGCACGGTTCAGTTGCAGGTAGTCGTTGGGATTGCCGAAACGGCAATAGGAATACGAATCCCAGAGCAGACCGTAGTTCTTGTTGGAGAGCACAAACGGGATCGACACCTTCGTATTATACTGGAAGAGATCCTCGTTCTTTCCCTTCATGTTGAACTCCTCACTCTGGTGCTGTCCGAGGCCATAGAACGCCTCATCCTCAGGCGAGTCGAACTTCATCTGCCAGGTCAGCCCGTGTTTCTGCTCCTCAGGCACGGTGTAGCCAGTCTTCATGCCCAGTTCGCGCTCAGGCACGGTAAAGTCCTTGAACAGTTTGCCGTCCTTGGCTTCCTCGAGCAGTTCCTTGCCTTCAGCATCATAGAACTTGATGCGTCCGCTCTCCTTCTCGACGACAGCCTTCACGTTCTTCGTCTTCACGGTCACTGCGTCGCCATCTTCACTGATCGTGAAACTACCCTTGGCTGGTGCCGTCTGGGGCACGATCATCAGCGAGGCCGGTTTCAGAGGCAAGTCAGCCTCCGACGTAGCCCTGACGCGGATGATGTTGTCGTTGATCACTTCGAGACGGATCACCTTGGCCTGTCCGTCTTCAGGTCGGATCGTCACTTGTCCGCCCTGGGTCTGCACCACGGCAGCCGACACCATGCCGGCTATCATCCATGCAGATACCATCATACAGATTTTCTTCATTACATTTAAGTTATTTAGTTATTAAATCTCCTCTGGAATCAGTGGCAAGGTGATCGTGAAGACCGTACCACCGCCGATATTCCCCTCAGCCTTCACGGTGCCATCATGCGACCTCACGATCTCAGCCACCAGATGCAGGTTTGTCTTCTCGGTATCATTCTCTATCTTCTCAAAGAGATGCGGCATGACATCATCAGGGATGCCGACGCCCTTGTCGATCACTCGGATGACAGCATTGCCAGCTTGTCGCTCCGCGAAGACCTTCACCGTACTGTTCGCAGGTGCGAAACGAGACGAGTTGGTCAACAGAATCTTGAGCATATAAGCCAACTGTGCACGATCGCCCATCACCTCCAGATGTTCATCCAACGGGAAGTAACTGATCCTTAGCGATTTACCATTGGGAGCCTTAAAGGCGTCACACACCTCACGGAACAATGGCAGGAGATCGGTCTTCTCCTTTTCACCACCCGCCATCAGGGCCATCTCTTCTTCATCAGTAGCCTGACTCTCTATCTGGTCATCAATCGCTTCCACCTCTTCAACTTCGGCATACTCTACACCATCATCATCTGCAGTATTCCCTGCCTCCGTCTGATCTTCAGTATCTTCTGCCTCCTGCGGCTCAGGCTCATCATCTGTTTCACCCTTTTTCAGATGCTGTTTCTTCTTCATCGCACTCATCCAGTGCTTCTTATGGATCTCGTTACGGTAGTTTTCCAACTCCACGCGCTCCGCATGTTTCTTCAGGAACCGACGACGCCAGAAGTAGATGCCACCAGCCAACAATGTCAGGAAAGCGATCATCAGCCAACGGTTACGGATCAGCGGCGGTGTGATGGTGATCTCCAAGGTTGCCTCATAGTCACCCATCGTACCATCGTCGTTCAGCATCCTCACATGCAACTTATAACTGCCGTGATGGAGCGACATATAGGTGATGTTCGGATCCACCTCCTCCGTCTTGATCCACTTGTCGCTGAAGCCTTCCAACTGATAGATGAAGCGTGAGGTGTTATGGATCTCACCCTTGTCGGTGGCCAACTGGATGGTGAACTGATTCTCGTCGTGACGCAGCACCAGTTCCCTACAAACGTCAAGCGCCTCCTCCAGGATCACATGGCCGTCGTATTCCTTACCGACCTCCACCTGCTGACCGAACAACTTCAAACCACTGAAGATCGGACGCTCCTTGTTGGCGCTGCTGGATACCAGTTTCGGGTCGATGATGTCAAGACCGTTATAGCCGCCGATAAGCACCTTGCCGTCGTGGGTTACACTCACCGAACGCAGGTTGTACGGACCTTGTTGCAGACCGTCCTTCGTACTGAAACTATGCACGAGGAACGACCATGTGCCGTTTTCTTCCGCCTGTGGCGTAACATTCGAGACACCATGCTCGGTGACGACCCACATCGTATGGTGCTGATCCTCTGCGATGCCCACAACACTGGAACCGAACAGACCGCTGTTCATGTCGAGCAGTTTCTGCCAACCCGTCTTCGGGTTATAGACACAACAACCCGACATCGAGCCCTGCCAGATGAGTCCGCGACTGTCTTCCATCACACAGACGGTAGCGGGTGCGGCCTGCGCCTGTCCTGCCACAGTAGGGATCTGCACGTTCACCACCTTACCGCTGACGGGGTTGATCAGGGAATAATAGGCGGAATGACCGGCTATCAGCCAGCCTTTCTTGATCCAGTTCACCGACGTCATGAAGTTCTCGTTCAGGTTCGTGTTATAGGAACTCCAGGTACGGAACTTACCCGTCTTGCGGTCGAGCCGCTGCACACCGTTACCCAGCGTACCGATCCAGATGTCGCCCCACTTGTCCTCGGTCACCGACCAGACATTATTATTCAGCAGACCGTCATTGGCACCCGTCACCAGATAGTTCTTGATACGGCCATTAGGATCAATCTCGATCAGACCGCCGTTATAGGTACCAAACCAGAGCGCACCGTCGTGCGAGCAATAACTCGCCACCATCACGTTCGAAGCAAAGCCGCTCGACTTGTCGATCAGTTCACTCGTCTCGGTTTCGGGATTGTATTTGATGATACCGCGGTTGTCGGTACCCAGCCAGTAAGTGCCGTCCTTACCTTCCACCGTGGTGTTGATATCACCCAGTTCGATGGTCTTGATACCCGAAGGACGTTCGATATACTGGTTCAGGCCGTTACGATAGGCACCGATCCACATGTTACCCGACTTGTCGAGCATCAGGTGCTTCACCGTATTCTCACTGAGCGAGGTCTCGTCGTACTTATTATTCAGGAACTGCTTGATCTCCTTGTTTTCGAGATCCACGATAATAAGGCCTTCGTGGTCGGTGGCAAGCCACACCCAGTTGCGCTGGTCCATGATCATATCCCACACCTGCAGATTCTCAGGCAGACCCGAAATACCGTATGCGGCTAAGAACTGTTCGAGGGAGTCAAACCATCTTCTCTCCTTCTGGCTGTAGATGAAGACATGATCCGGCGTCAGCACCCAGTAATTATGGAAATTGTCAACCTTGACCAGATAGGAAGCCTGCTCGGCACCGCCATGCGTATGGATATAGTTGTCGCGCCAGGCCACCCTGCCCTTCTCACCGTTCACAGCCATCAGCTCACCGTCGCTGGATACCAGGATCAGCAGGTCCTCATACTCCGTAAACGACGAAGTCCAGAACTCCTTGGGGAACTCACCTTCACCGTAGCCATACTTGGTCAGGGTCTTCTTCTTCGTCTTCGGATTATAATAGTAAAGGCCTTCGTCATACGTCTTCACATACAGGTTCTTCTGCGCGTCGATATAGATACGGTCAATACCGCCTTTGATACCGATCTTGCTCAGGATCGTCGATGGGTTACGCACCGTCTGCTCCGTCTTGGGATCGAACACGCAGAAGTTCATACCCTGTCGCAGCCACAGCCGGCCGTCCATATCCTCCCAGATGTAATCCACATAGTTGTTACGGAGCGTGGTCGAGTCGGTCGCATCCGAATAGTAGGTACGGAAACGGTAGCCGTCGTAACGGTTCAGACCATACGACGTGGCGATCCACACGAAGCCTTTGGAATCCTGGAAGATATAGTTGATCTGCGAGTTCGACAAACCGTCACGCGTATCCAGACGGCGGAACTTCATATCAGGAATCAATGCGCTTCCCGCATTCATGCCAAGGCTGCACACAAGCAGCAAGAGAGTCAATAGCTGTTTCTTCATACTTTCTTTTCATGTTTGTCCGACGTACCTCTGATCACCAATTTCTGAGGAACGATCTTCTTATAAACCATATGATCACCGTTGATGCACTTCTGCAGTAGGTCGTAAGCCACACTTCCCATCTCATGGGCCTGATCCTCGATGGCCGACATCCGCGGCGTCACATACTGGGCATGCAGATCATCCGTAAAGCCGATCAGCGCCACATCCTCCGGGATACGGAAGCCCAGTTCCTTGATGGCGGTAAACGCCGCGAAGGTGATGGTATCATTAAAGGCGAGGATGGCGTCCGCCCGGTTCTCCATCTGCAGCACCGCCTTGGTAGCCTCCACACCCCAGTCGAAATCCACCCGCTCACACTTCACCAGCTCCCTGTCGATCTGAATACGGTTTTCACGCAGCGCCTCCAGATAGCCATGCTTACGACGCCACACCATGTCCAGATGGTTCGGACCGCCGATAAAGGCGATGCGCCTGCTGCCCGTGTCAATCAGGTGCTGGGTGGCCTCCTGCGCGGCAATGTCGCCATTGGCGATCACACACGAGAACTTATCCGTCAAGCAGGTTCTTCCGAAAAACACGAGAGGGATCCCCATCTTGGCGATCTCCTCGAAATGCGTATAGTCGGTGGTATTCTGCGACAGACTGGCGATGATACCCTCCACGTGCAGGTTGATGAAGTTGTCGATGGCCCTCACCTCGTCCTCACAGTTCTCATGGGTGTTGGCACAGATCACCGAGTAGCCCGCCTTCCTGGCCTCGTCCTCGATACCGTCGAGCACGGCGGAATAATAGTGGGTCACCAGGTCGGGCACCACCACACCGATCACGCGCGGCGCCTCTTTTCTGAGACTCTGTGCAAAAGGATTGGGACGATAGTTCAGTCGCTTTGCCAGTTCCTTCACCTTCTTCTGCATCTCCTGCCCAATCTCAGGAGAACTGCGCAAGGCTCTGCTGACAGTTGCAATACTCACGCCTAATTCGGTGGCGAGATCCTTCAATGAGGTACGTTTCTGATTAGCCATACTCCTTCATAAATTGTGGACGCTGCAAAGTTACGTAAAAATTTAGAAAACCGCAAACGTTTACGGCTTTTTTTGCGCACAAAATGATATATTTTCTTCAAATAGTTCGTACCTTTGCACCAGCAAAACACAATCACAGAATAGAATGAGTAATGAATAGTTGATAATAAGTTAGTTAGAAAAGTGAAAACCAAGACTGTCGCGAGGACACTCTTGGTTTTTTGTTTAATCCAGCGGCTCGTCGGCGGGGTAGCCACCCAGTTCGCGGAGGGCGTTCTTCAGCAGGGTGTACTGCTGATAGAGGTGGTTGACGGGCTGTTCCCCTGCACGATAGTCGTGCATCGGACTCTTCATGAAGAAACTCAGGAAGTGCTGGATGCCATAACGACCGGCACGGGCGGCGAGGTCGATGAGCAGACAGAGGTCGAGGCACAGGGGGGCTGCCAGGATGGAGTCGCGGCAGAGGAAGTTGATCTTGACCTGCATGGGATAGCCCATCCAGCCGAAGATGTCGATATTATCCCAACTCTCCTTGTTGTCCTTTCGCGGCGGATAGTAGTTGATACGTACCTTGTGGTAATAGTCGCGGTATAACTCGGGCTGCGATTCAGGATCGAGGATCGTCTCCAGGGTGGAGAGTTTCGAGACTTCCTTGGTGTGGAAGTTCTCGGGTTCGTCGAGTACGAGTCCGTCGCGGTTGCCGAGGATATTCGTCGAGAACCAGCCATTCAGTCCGAGACAGCGGGTGCTGATGATCGGCGCAAAGCCCGACTTAACGAGCGTCTGACCCGTCTTGAAGTCTTTTCCAGCGATCGGCATCCGCTTTAGTGCAGCCAGTTCCCACATGGCCGGGATGTCCACCGTGGTGTTGGGCGCGCCCATGATGAAAGGTGCTCCTTCGGAGAGGGCGGCATAGGCATAGCACATCGAGGGAGCGATACGGGCACGATCGTCTGCCTGCATGGCGGCGCAGAGGTCATCAAGATGATCGTGGACTGCTGGATCGACAGGTACATAAATCTCCGTAGAGGCTGCCCAGAGCACGACTAAGCGATCGCAGCCTTTCTCTGCCTTGAAGCGGCGGATGTCAGCACGCAGCGCCTCTACCATCTGCCAACGGGTGAGTCCTGCTTTGACATGGTCACCCGAAAGGCGCTTGGCATAGTTGGGATCGAAGGCGGCAGGCATGGGCTGGATCTGTTCGAGTTCTGAGCGCACGGGTTCGATATCCGAAGCCTTGAGCACCTCGGCATACATCGCTGCCTGATAGGCATTCTGGGGATAGACATCCCAACAGCCGAACACCAGATCGGAGAGGCGAGCCAGGGGGACGATCTCCTCATATTTCAGATACTGACGGGCGTCGCCACTGCCGACACGGATCCTGTCGTACTGTGTCATGGAGCCAATCGGCTTTGCCAGTCCTTTACGCGCCATCAGCACGCCTGTGATGAAGGTGGTGGCCACAGCGCCACAGCCCACTACCAAGATTCCTAACCGACCTTCTGCCGGACTTATTTTCACTTGATTCATATCGCTTTATTTTTTTTATTCAACCATACGGCACGACAACCCAACTGACGGGCAGGCAGGATGTCGTTCTCCAGACTGTCTCCCACCACCGTGACCTCTTCTGGTGTCATGCCCAACGCCGAGATTCCTAACGGGAAGATCTGTTGATCGGGTTTGCGGAGGCCCACCCTT
>JAEEGJ010023400.1_pt1 | contig 12971 bp, 10 predicted proteins | sample 8958761 | NCBI WGS metagenome assembly JAEEGJ01 (sample SAMN16246546, study PRJNA631951) | gut metagenome | biome: gut microbiome; feature: rumen; material: RS-attached | host: Bos | place: Iran: Karaj | collected 2018-10
GGACGCCATCAGGAAATCTGACGCCCCGAAGAAAATCCTCTTCCTCGACGAACTACCATGGATGGACACGCCAAAGTCGAATTTCGTGGCGGCACTTGAATTCTTCTGGAACTCTTGGGCTTCGGCGCGGGACGATGTGATGCTTGTTGTCTGCGGCAGCGCGACTTCATGGATCATCAACCACATCCTAAAGGCAAGGGGCGGGTTGCACAACAGGGTGTCCGAGCAGATCCGGCTCCAACCCTTTTCCCTTTTGGAATGCGAACGTCATACGTCAGAACTCGGGTTGGAAATGTCACGTCAGGACATTGCCGAAGCCTTCATGGCGCTTGGGGGCGTCGCATGGTACTGGAGCCTTCTGCGTCCAGGTGCGAGCCTTGCCATGAACATCGACGAGCTGTTCTTCGCGCCTGACGCGAAACTCGGTCATGAGTTTTCGCGACTTTACTCTTCCCTGTTCAAGAATCCAGAACCCTATATGCGAGTGGTGGAGGCCCTGGGGACGAAGGGAAAGGGACTGGAAAGGGCGGAACTGGAAAAAGCCTGCGGCTTTAGCGAGTCAGGAAAGATGTCCAAGATCGTCGAAGAACTCGAGCAATGCGGATTCGTGCGGCGCTATGTTCCGTTCGGCGCGAGGAAGAAAGGCTCGCTTGTTCAGTTGCTTGACTCGTTTACGCTGTTCCATTTCCGGTTCGCAAAGGAAAACGCCAAAGGCGATCCGACGTTCTGGTCGTCATCGTTCGGCAACCCAGCCCACAACGCCTGGGCTGGACTCGCTTTCGAGCGCTTGTGTCTGCTGCACATAGCCCAGATACGGCGCGCCCTTGGCATTTCCGGCGTAGCCAGTGGAATCAGCTCTTGGCGCTTCGCAGGGACGAAGGGACATTCAGGTGCCCAGATCGACCTCGTCATCGACCGCGATGACCGCATAGTGAACCTGTGCGAAATGAAGTATTCCAGCGGTCCATACGAGGTCGACGCAGAAGAGGCAAATCGGCTTCGCGAAAGACGCGAGACCTTCATCCGGGAAACAGGAACTCGCAAGGCCGTCCACATGACACTGGTTTCGCCATACGGATTGAAACAAGGGCGTCATTCAGGGGTTTTCCAGTCGATCGTCACTCTTGACGATCTCTTCCAATAGTTGCGGCGGCTAACGCCGCCTGAGGTTGCAGCGGCCAACGCCGCTTGAAGTTGGGCGGCTCCGCCGCCAGAAGTTTAAGGAGGTTTCGCCCGCAAGCGGGCTGAAGTTTTATGAAGAACTTGACTGACAAAGATTCGGCCGCGTTAGCGGCTATGCTTGCCCTGGGGTTGTTAGTTTCCGGATGTGGGGCTGATTCACCAAAGCCCAAGCCGTATCTTGATGGGTTCTCGCGTGAAATGAAGGAGCTTTCGCAAGAGTTGCTTTGCCGAGACCCTTCTCGGCGATACGCCGCGTTGGGAAAACTTCGCGAGTATGACTACGGTGAACCTTACCTTGACATCAGCAATGCCGTGCCAATCCTGGTTCAAATGCTCGCGGACAAATCTGTTGTCACTTTGCTGCCGCCTATTACAATCGGGGAGGAAGCGGCCAGTGTACTTTGCCAACTAAAAAACGAAGATGCGCGGGAGTTGGCATTTCCGCTCATAGTTTCCCTCACAACAAATGACAATCCTTTTGTTCGCGCCAATGCGGCATTTGCCTTTCACTACAAAGAACGTGCAACGCGGGCAAAGCCGCATTTACTGCTTTTGTCAAAAGACCAGAATAAACGGGTGGCAAAAGCGGCTCAAAAGGCTATGCTGGCCTTTTCCGTTCTGGATCTGCCTGCAACGGAAACAAACTCATGCCACTACTATTCGGAAAAAGACATGTCATGGCATATACTCGATTCGGAAGGACATGATTCTCTTTTACATGATAAAATGAAGGTCGGAAAAGGCGTTTCTAATGAGGATTAGGAGGGTTCGGCGGCTAACACCGCCAGAAGTTTAAGGAGGTTTCGCCCGCAAGCGGGCTGAAGTTTTATGAAGAACTTGGCTGACAAAGAAACGGCCGCGCCAGCGGCCCAAACCTCGGCCGCGCCAGCGGCCCAAACCTCGGCGGCTCCGCCGCCCAAACTTCGTCGCAAAGCAGCCATTGCTATAGCGGGCATGGGATTGATCGGAGGCTCCTTTTACAAGGCGGCAAAGCGCGCGGGCTACGACGTCGTGGGTTTCGACAAGGGCGATCCCGTTGATGTCCGCGACGCGGATGTCGTCTTCGTCGCCCTCGCGCCCGAGACGGCCGTCGACTGGATACGCCTCCACGCCACCGAATTCAAGGAAGGCGCCGCCGTCATTGACACCTGCGGCATCAAGGGTCCCATCTGCCGCGCGTTGACCGGTGTTGAGGCAGGTTGCGGATGGACCTTCATCGGCGGCCACCCGATGGCCGGCAAGGAGGTGTCGGGCTTTGCGAACTCCGACGCCGACCTCTTCAAGGGGGCTTCGATGATTCTGACGCCACAACCGGGCACATCCCCTGCCCTGCTCGACCGTCTTCGCGCTCTCTTCGCGGAACTGGGATTCGGGCGCACCGTCATCACGACTCCCGAGCACCATGACGAGATGATCGCCTTCACGAGCCAGCTCTGCCACATCATTTCGTCGGCCTACGTCCGCGAGCCACTGGCGTTGGAGCACAGCGGCTTTTCGGCCGGAAGTTTCAAGGACATGATCCGCGTCGGCGCCCCCTCCCCCGCCCTTTGGTCCGAGCTCTTCGCCTCCAACCGCGAGGCGCTTCTGCCCGTCCTCGACCGCTATATCGCGCGTCTCGCCGACTTCCGTGAGGCAATCGCAAACGACGACCGACCAGCCCTCGTCGAACAGCTCGCGGAAGGCGGCGCCATCAAGGCGAAAATGACTCTCTGAAGCCTACCGACCTCAGTGTTTCAAAGGCCTCCCCGCCACTCCGGGCGGAATGCCGAAGTGGTGCCCATAATCTCAGGCCGGGAGGTCGAACCAGTTGTAGCCCGCGTTACCGCAGACCTCCACGACGGTCACCTCAATGACATGGTTCCAGTCGGGGCGTCTCGCCAGGGCTTTGCGGTAGGCGAGCGCCTGTTCGACCGTCTCCGCATCGGGTTCGACCCGCCCAAGCACCTTACCCTTCTCCGCTGCCGCCTTCGTGAAGTACTTGAACTCGACGAGCCGCGCGGGCTTTCCAATGCCGGACTTTGGGATGGCGAGGAAGTCGCATCGGCCCTCGGACGAGTTGTATTCCGTCTCGAAGGAGTAGAACATTGGCAGAACATCCATGCAGCGCGAAGTGAAAGTCGTGCGGAAAAAGTTCTCGTTCATCTTGTCGAACGCCTGCGCCGGGATGCGCGCTTTCACGTAGTGCTCCCAGTAGGCGTCGAATACCGCCTTCCACTTCCCGTCGCCGAGCGCAAGCGCCTTGGCGGCGCCGACAAAGGCCCGCCGCGCCTCGTCGACGTTCGTGAACTCGGACAGTTCGTCGTAGTAGTCGACGAACATGTTCTTGATCGTGAGGTTCGGGATGCCGAGCGTCATCGGATCCCGGAATGTCAGCAAACCAAGGTAGTAAAGCGCGTAGGGAAAGAACTCCTCGCTAAAGAACTTCGCCCGCCCGAACTTGGCGGAGAGCGTCGACAGGGCTACATCCTCGCCTTCTCCGCGCTCGATGTAGGCGTGAAGTTTCTCAAGCGCCCGCGAATTCGTCTGCGCGAGACGCCGGAACCATCCGATGTCGGTGCGGACGTTGGCGTCGATGACGTCCGGCGGTTGCTTCCCCTTGTGTGCGACGAAGTTGAACAGATACCAGTTGCAGATCGTGGAGTTGTAGAGCGGCTCGGCGCCGGGCACAAAATGGTAGCCATCGTAGAACGCCTTGAGGTCGGAGAGGACCGCCTCGCGGTTCGAGCGGTCGTAGCCGCGTTCCGCGTAGATTTCATCCACGTAGCGCTTCATCTGCTTCTCTGTGAATCCGACGAGGTTGAGCAGATCGGGGTTGAGGCTGACAACCGTGCCGACATTGAAGCCACTGGAGAGGTCGTCGAGCGTTATCGGCAGAACGCCCGTGAAGTAGGTGCGGCCGACGGTGCCGTCCGCGAGGCCCGCTTTGAAGGACTTGAAGAACGCCTTGAAAAACGACTCGCGCGTCGCGTCGCCCTTCGCGTCGTGTCCGCAGACCGCGTTATATTCCGCGTCGCGGCCCAAGACCACAAGCTCGTTCGTGAAGTTGTCGTATTCGTCGATGATGACGTAGAGCGGCGGAAGGTTGTTGTCCCTGATCACATCTCGCACCATGTCGATGCAGTCGGCCGGAGCCGTCGTCTCCTTGATCTTCGACCAGTCGGCAAGTCGTCCGTATTTTACGACGAAGGACCCAACCGCTCCCCGGACATTGTGCCAGAAGCGCTGTTCGATTTCCGCCAGCGTCCCGACTTGGACGGTCGAGAAGTCAAACTGGAGCACGAGAAACGAGTTGCGCAGCGGCGTGGGGGCACGCCCGATGTCGGTTTTTCCGAAGAGTTCGTCGAAGCGGTCCTTGAGGTTGATGTCGTAATAATGCGCGAGCATCGAGCAGACAACTGACTTGCCAAACCTCTTCGGCCGCAGAAACACAGGGGTCTTGCATGTTTCGAGGGCGTGGATGCAGGCCGTGTTGTCCACAAAATGGCATTCGCGGACGAGCTCGGCCCAGTTGATGACGCCGTATGGGATTGCAAGATTTTTTTCCATGCAACTATGATAGCACAAGGCACGTTTTCCGCGCTAGAATGCGACCTCGCTCTTAATAATCAAAATGAAACTACTCCCCGCGCGCGCCCTCCAGCGCGGCGAGGCGCGCCTCGAGTTCATCGATGCGTTTCTGCAACTTGTCGATTTGCCCCTTTTCGTGGCTGGTGATCAGCTTGAACCCGGAATGAAACGCGTGGTTAACCTGGTTCTGCTGAGACCACAGATGGTAGGTGTAGAACTTGAGGACTTTCCAAATGCACTTCTTGAAACGCTTGAGGAAGGGCGCGAGGAAGCTACGGCGCTCGACGATGTCGTAATCGTTGATGTTGACGTTGAAAATGATGCCGAGGCAGTCGATGTAGCGTTCGAAGAACTGATCGTCGTCCGTCAGATTCTCCAGGTTGAACCGTTCGGCGCGGGCGACCGCGTTCATGTCGAATTCGCCGTTGTTGCGGCGTGCGTCGGCACGTTCGTGTATCTGGCGGACGATGTCCTCGACGTCCAGGCCGTCCGTCCCGATCTTGATGTAGGATTCTTCCTTCATGGTCATAGCGCTCCAAAGAAGATTGACGAGAAAGTGGACACAGGGGATGTCTCGCGGAGGTCGTCGAGCATGTCGCGGCCGTCCTTGAGGAAGCCGTTGAGTTCAAGGCTCAGCTCGCCGTCGTCGCGCATCAGCTGGCCAAGCGCGCCTTCGCCGTTCTCCAGTCGGCCTGTGATTGTCTTGAGATTGGCGATTGTGTCATGCAGGTCGGTGTACATGCTGTCGTCCGAGGAAAGAAGTTTGCCAAGGGTTCCCTCCCCCTTTTCGAGGCGTTCGGAAATCGTCTTGAGGTTGGCGATGGTATCCTGGAGGTCGTCGTAGACTTTCGAGTCCGAGGAGAGGAGCTTGCCAATCGTCCCCTCGCCTTTCTCGACGCGGTCGGCGATGGAGCGGATGTCCGCGATTGTCGCCTGGAGATCGTCGTAGACGGTCGAGTCGGAGGAGAGGAGCTTGCCGATCGTCCCCTCGCCCTTCTCCACGCGGTCGGCTATGGCCCGGATGTCCGCGATGGTCTCCTGAAGGTCGGCGTAGACGGTGTCGTTGGTGGACAGAAGCTTGCCCAGCGTCCCCTCGCCTTCACGGAGGCGGCGGGTCAGTTCGGAGATGTCCGCCACGGCGTTCTCCAGGTTTGTGCGGATGCCCCCCTCGTTCAGCGACTGGCGGATGTCCGTGACCGCGCCGTTGATGTTGTCCATCACATTTTCAGGAGACTCGCCCTTGAAGAGCGTGTCGAGCGGCACCGGCTCGCCCTTGCCCTCGTCGATGACGAGCTGCATGCCGCCGAGCAGGGAGGAGCTTTCCGGACGAATCTTGTAGCTTTCGCGGATGATGATCGACTTCGTGAGCTTGAGGTGGACCTTGACGCCGCCTTCCTCCAGTTCCAGACTGTCGACCTGGCCGACCGGCATGCCGCGGACGAGGACCGTGTCGTGCTTGCGGAGGCCGCCGACGCGCTCGAACTGCACGTCTATCTCGCTTTTGCCGCCCCTGCGGAAGAGGGCCATCCCATTGAGAAGCACGGTGAAGACGAAGAGGCCGATGAAGATGGCCAAGACGAAGAAGCCGACTGTGACTTCCTGCATGGTGTTGCGGTTTTCGCCCGTTTTTTTCGCATCTGACATTTTGTTTTCCCTTAGTCCGCCTCGCGGTTGATTTTGAATTGGGCCTCCATGAACTCGACGACCTCCGGAGTCTTCGAGTTGCGGAATTCGTCCGGCGTGCTGAGCTCCACAATGCGCCCGTTCTTGAGCATGGCTATTCGGTGGCCGATGGCGAGGGCGCTGTTCAAGTCGTGTGTCACGACCACGCTGGTGATCCCGAGCTTGTGGTTGAGGTCGGCGATCAGGTGGTCGATGTGGCGCGACATGACGGGGTCGAGGCCGGAAGTGGGTTCATCGTAGAGGACGATCTCCGGGTCGCGGATGATGGCGCGCGCCAGTCCGGCGCGTTTCTGCATGCCGCCGGAGATTTCGGAAGGCATTTTGTCGGCGTCGTTCTCGAGGCCGACAAGAGCCAGCGTGCGCATGACCTTGTCGTGGATTTCGTCCTCCGGCATCTGCGTCTTCTCGCGGAGCGGGAGCGCCACGTTGTCCGCGACGTTCATCCATGCGAGGAGCGCGCCTCCCTGGAAAAGGTAGCCGTAGTGCTCGCGCATGCGCTCGAGGTCGGAGCCGTCGGCGTGGCTTATGTCCTCGCCGGCGACCAGAACGCGGCCGGAATCCGGGGTGAGCAGGCGCACCATGTGCTTGAGAGAAACGCTCTTGCCCGTCCCAGAAGGGCCGACAATCATGAAAACCTCGCCCTTGGCGATCTCGTAGGAGACGTCGTCAAGGACCTTTTTCGGCCCGAAGCTCTTTGAGACATGTTCGAATTGGATCATGTGTTGTAGAAGAGGCTCGTGATGAAGTAGCCGACAATGAGGATGAGCAGGAAGGAGGAGATGACCGAGTTGCGCGTCGCGCGGCCGACGCCGACGGCGCCCTGGGTCGTCGAGAAGCCCTCGTAGCAGGCCATCGTCGAGATGATCGCGCCGAAGACCATCGCCTTGAAGAGGCCGACGTAGAGGTCCTTGACCGCCGCGAACTCAAGGGCGTTCTGGATGTACTGGTTCCAGCGGATGTTGAGCTGCGTCATGCCCACGATGCCGCCGCCGAGGACGCCCATCATGCAGGTGTAGAAGGAGAGGAGCGGCGTGACGATGAGCATGGCCGTGATGCGCGGCGTCATGAGAAAGCGCACCGGGTCGATCGACATGATTTCAAGCGCGGCGATTTCGTCGTTTACGGACATAGTGCCGATTTGCGCTGCCATTGCGGATCCCACGCAGGCGGCGAGAATGAGGCCAGTCATGAAGGGGCCCATTTCCCGGAGCATCGTCACCATCACGGTCGTGCCGATGTAGATTTCCTGGCTGAAGTCCTTGAGGAGGAGGCCGATCTGCAGCGAAAGAATCATGCCCGTGAAGATGGCCACAACCGTGATGACCGGCAGACTTTTGATGCCGGCCGTGAACATTTGCGCCACTGTCTCGTGCCTCAACCGCTTCGAAACGAAGAGGTGGCGCATCGACATAATGGAGCCGGCGAAGAGGTTGGCGCAGATGCCAACTTCCCTGAGGAAGTCAAGCGTCGAGCGCCCCATCGCCTGAATGCGCCCCGTTACCGGGGGCCGGATTAGTGGCTCGCGGGTGATCATTTGAGGATGTTATATTGTACCACAATCACCTCAGCCGCACAATCGACTCCCCGCCCGCAATGTCGCGGAGCGCGACCGCGCCTGCGCCGAGGGTGGCCCTCGCGCCTATGTTTTTAAGGGGTATTGTCGTGGCGTTTGTGCCGAGGAGGGCCTCCTCGCCTATGGAACATCCGCCGGAAATCGCAACGCCCGGGCAGACTTGCGCGAAGTCACCGATTGTCACGTCATGCCCGACGCTGGCGAGGTTGTTGACGATCACCCCGCGCCCGAGGCGCGTACCGACGGAGATGACGCACCCCGGCCCCGCGTAGCTCCCCTCGCCCATCGCGGCGTCAGGCGCGATCAGGGCGTTTGGCGAAATGACCGTCGCCGGCTTCATTCGGCAAGCCACAGCCCGCCTGAAAAGGGAACGCCGCGCCGCATTCGCCCCGATGGCCACGAAGAAAAAAGTGTCAGACACCTGGACGCGTCCTTCGCGGACGGCGTCCTCGATTGAGCCGAAGAAAGGACGCCCCGCGCAACGCGCCGCCGCGCCGGGATCGTCGTCGCAGAATCCAGCGATTTCAAATCCGGCCGTCTCCGCCGTCCATGCGGCCTCGCGCCCGAAGCCACCTGCGCCAATTATGAGCAGTTTCATGCTTTAATCTCCATTTGAATGATAGCATAGCGCCGTTTGTATAATCAACCGTACCGTTTGTCAGCCTACTTGGCGAGCTTGTAGAGTTTCGCTTTGGCGGCCTTGCGCCAGGCGGCGTCCTTCGGGAAGTCTGAGAAGGACTTGATGTCCTTCATGAAGGAGGAGTCGCGTTCCGCGCCGAGAGTCTGGAGAAGCGCGTAGTCCTGAAGGGCCTCGGCGAAGATTTCCCAGCGGATGGAGTCTACCGGCCCTTTCTCGCCCGGGTAGACGAGGAAGGTGTCGCCGTAGGCCCAGCCGCGCGGCCACGCCTTGCCGTCGGAGGTCATGTAGGGATCGATGAGCGTCCTTGTCTGGCTGACGTTCCAGTAGTTGAAGCCCCAGTGGAGGAAGCCCTTGAAAGGCCAGCGGTAGAAGAGGAAGCCGTGCATGGCGATCTTCGCAAGCGGCGTGTCCATCAGGTGCTGGAGGTACTCGCCGCGCGGCCCGCAGCAGTAGTAGCACCAGCTCGCGATTCCCTCCTTGCGGAAGTCAAGGGCGGTGGATATTGTCGGCACAGGCATGTCCACGAGCTTTTCCTGCGCGAACTCGATTTGTGAAAGGGCGTCTATGCAGCGCATCCAGGGCGCTATGGCGCGGACCATTTCACGGGCGGCCTTGTAGTTGGCCTTCGCCTCGTCGCCATGCGGCTCGTCCGAGATGTGGAAGAAGGACTTCTTCAGCAACTTCTCCTCGCGGAGGAATTTCTCGAGCTCAGGAAGCAACTGTGCAAGGAAGGACCGGTAAGTTTCCGATGTGGCTGGAGTCTCTTTCGGCCACAGGAGCTTCTCGCCCTCGCCCTGGCCCTCGTAGATGCGGAGGGCGAAGCGGCAGCCCCACTGCGCGAAGAGGTGGCACCACTCGAAGTGCGTGATACCGCACTTCTTCGCGGTGCGGACGTAGCGGCGCACATCGGACCAGTCGAAAGCGTAGCGGCCCTTGCCGGCCTTCTTCACCTTGAGGAGCTGGGAAGGGTGCTTGTCGCCGTCAAGCGGCGGGGTGAAGAGCGGCACGTAGACCGTGTCCTGCCCGTGTTCGGCGATGTCCTTGAGGTAGGCCGGGAGAATCTCCCAGTACTTCTCGTCGAAGCCGTTTGTCTTGTACCAGGTGATGAGGCAGTCGTTGTAGAACCAGTGCGTGACGTGGAAGTCGCTTCGCGGGCGGATGACGACATTGTGGAGCGTCACGGACAGCGAGGCGGAGACGGGGTGGCCAATCGCTTTGCCCTCACCCCAGCGCTCGTGGGGTTGCGCCTTGACGGTGATGCGGTACTTGCCGGGCTTCGCGCCTTTGGGCGGAACGACGGTGAACCAGAAGGCGTTCGTCTCGTCTTGCGTTAGAATCGCCGTGTCCTCGTCGAAAAGGGGGTCGGGAACGAGGCCGGGAATGTGGCCGAGGCCGTCTGTGTCGAGCGGGTTCTGGAGGACGGGGGAATTGTGGTGGAAGACAGGGACGAAGCCTACGCGGCGAATGCGTATCCCCCACCCTTCCGGGCCTTCGGCGGTAACAGTCGTCTTCATTTCGGCGTCGGCGCGAAGGGCAAGCTGGAAGCTGAAGCGCTCGTTGAGGGCGGCGTCGATTGAGCTTAGACGCTTGGCGGGCAGTGACGCGTTGGGAAAGTGGCGGACGGTGGAGGATGTAAGGACGCAGGAAAGTTTCATGGTTAAGGGCTCTTTTTACTGAGAAGCGGCGAAGTCGTATTCGCGACTTCACCGCTTCGTATGAAAGGAAGGATATGAAAGCTTACTGGGCGGGGACGGCGGCCGGGGCGGCCATGTTTGGAACCAAGCTTGAAAGGGAGTTGATCATAGCCTCGTCAATCGTCGCGGAGGCGGTGGCGTTCTTGCCATTCGAACCGATTGATATGGCCGAGAGCAAGCCGGCAAGCGGAGCGGCCTGGGGATTGGCGGCCATCTGCATCGCGTACACGGTCTTCATTCCGTTGAGGGTTGTGGCGATTTGCGAGGCCTCCTCTTCCGAGGCGAAGATACCCGTGAGGTTGGCCAGGAGATGCGCCGTGTCCTTGGCGCGAAGCGTGAAAGCGCAGAAGGCCGGAAGCGCCCCGCCGCCAATCGGCATCGTGACGCCCTGCTTGGCGAAAGACGATGTGTCCGCGACGAAGACAAGAGGATAGTTCTTGGAAACCGCACGGGAAATCATTGAGTCCGCAGCCAAGCCCTGAGCCTTCTTCTGCATGGTTTTGAGGCCAGTGAAGAGGGCGTCAAGGTTGTCAGAGGCGACAATCAGGCCTTTGGAGGGGAAGACCGTGTATGAAGATTTGCCGGCCACCTTGGAGGCGTAAACGGTTACGCCGTCCTTGACCGAGACCGTGTAGTTCGCATCCGCCTTCAGTTTCTCGGCGATTTGGGCGGTGTCGAAGGTTCCGGAGACAAATGAAAGGGCATTCGGCTCGTTCGGTGTGGCGCCGGGGAGCATCGCGACGAGCAACTTTGTGACATCCTTCTGGACGTCCTTGATGATGGCCATCTGTCCTGCGGAGATGCCTTGAACGCCGACGGATCCACTTGTCTGTTCATTCTTCTCGATCAGCTTCGCCACCATCGGAATGGCGCGGAGAGCCTTGTAGTCGAGGGACAGGGCCCCGGTGGAGTTGGCAGGAAGCCATGTGGCGTCCTGGGCGCACGCCGCGACGGCGGCAAGAAGGAGTGCGGAGACGATTTGCTTTGTATTCATGGTTATAATTTTAGCAAAAATAGAGTCTTCCCTGCAACAGAAACTTTCCCCGTGGATGCAAAAAAAGACCGCCGGTTGGACCGGCGGTCACGAAATGGAGGCGTGAAGCGGAGTTGGACCGCTGTACGAGGTTTTGCAGACCTCTGCCTAACCGCTCGGCCATCACGCCAGAAGATGATGTTTGTCTGCCGGAGTCACCGACAGGCGGTAAAGTGAAGTGCCCTTAGGCCTTCTTTGCCTGAGCAGCGCGAGCTTTGACGCGCTTGTTGTAGCGCACGCGGCGTTCACGTTTCAGGCGTTTGCGTAGTTGCTGTCCCATAACGAGAAATAATCATACCAAAAATGGCGGGTATTTGTCACGCAAAATTTTTCCAAGGTGGAAAAGTGTAACCAAACAGGGCTTTTTCGTGTAGAATAGGCAGGCAAGTCATACGGCCAAGGAACGAGGATATGAGCGGACATTCAGGATTCCAGGTAATTGGCGGTTCCCTTCCCCAACCGATACCTCCGCCGGCGGTGACCGGCCCCGGGGAAAGTTCCGCATTGGCCCCGGTCGCCGGCACGTCGGCGCCATCGCCTCCGGCGGCCACCGAACCCACGAATGAGGTGCCAAGTGCTGAACAGCATGTCCCGCCGCAGGAGTTGCTGCAAAAGCTCGACTCCCTGCTCCTGACGGCGGCCAAGTATTCGACGAAGGCCGTCGACGCCAAGACGTTGGCCTCGGTGACGGCCAAGACGCACCTCGACCAGCAGGCGCGAGCGCAACTCGACAGCGCCGCCAAGCACGCCCAGGAGACATTCGCCGCCCTCTCGCAGTTTTCCGGACGCCAAATCGCATCCGCGCTCTCCGTGGATGAAAAGGGCGCGTTTGACTGGAAGAGCGGCGATCCCGTCGCAGCGGCCCTCAAGGAGGCCATCGATGCGCAGGCCGACCTTTCGCTGCACCTCCACAACCTCGTCAACGACCCGCGCATCTCGCATAAGCTCTTCGACGCGCTCTGCGAGTTGGCGATGCAGGCCGACCGCCGCCAAAGCGAAATCTTCTCCCTCGCCCTACAGCTGGCGGACGCCGCCGGACAGGCCGGTACAGACCCGGCGGTCGCCGCCCGCCTCGACGCGAAGCTCGAAGACCTCCTCCCCCGCCAGGCGCTTTCAATGCATGGGACGGCTTCCGCCATCCAAAGGCTGAAAGACAAGCTGCAGCCCCTCGCAAATCGTCTCCAGGCCTTCGCGGCCAACCCGAACGCCTCCATCACGAGCGAGGAGTTCTACGCCTACAATTTCGCGGTCGACGAGGCTGTCAACGCCCTCGGCCACGCGGCGGCCAATGGATTTCCCGACGGCAAGGGCGGCCGCTGGGAACCCGACAAATCCCTTTTTTCAACCGCGAAGAAGCTTGTCAACGTCGCCAAGTCGGTGCTCTCGGATGTCAGGTCCCAGGTCGGGCTGCGATCGATGCAACGCTTTGTCAACAACACCATCCGCCTGTCCGACGACCTTGTCGTCGTCTACGAAGAGAACCTTCCCGACATCGAACAGACTGCGCCGACCTTGGCGAAGGCCGCCCGCCTCAGACACCAGATCTACGCGCTTGCAAAGCAATACATGACGGACCCGTCCGACGAACTCACCGCCAAG
>JAEEGJ010023402.1_pt1 | contig 12970 bp, 8 predicted proteins | sample 8958761 | NCBI WGS metagenome assembly JAEEGJ01 (sample SAMN16246546, study PRJNA631951) | gut metagenome | biome: gut microbiome; feature: rumen; material: RS-attached | host: Bos | place: Iran: Karaj | collected 2018-10
AATGACGGCGATCAGGGCTACGACGGCTACACCATTCTGCTGATGAACGACATCGACCTGAACAACCACAACTTCAACGATTATACCATCGGATGGAACGACGACAACAAGTTTGGCGGAATATTCGACGGACAAGGGCACGTCATCAAAAACCTGAAAATCGAAGGAAACGACGACAATCGCGGACTCTTCGGCAAGTTAGACAACGGCAGAATCCAGAACCTCAAGTTGGAGAATGTGGACATCCGTGCCGGCGACGGTGACGACTGTCACATCGGTGCTATATGCGGCAGAATGTATAACCACAGCACCATCACCCACTGTGCCGTGGTGGGAGGAAGCGTGAGGCAGTACGAGAGTGGCAATGACGAGTTTGGCGCCATCTGCGGCTATATGACCAACAACCACAACAGCATAGAATACTGCTATAGCGACATCACCGTGGAAGCCGACGCCCAGGTCGGAGGACTGGTGGGCAAGATAGAGCAGGGTGATGACCACGACTCAGGCATCTTTCACTGCTACTTCAGCGGAAAAGTCATCCATCATAGCGACGATTGCTACGCTGCCATTGCCGGTGAGCGTTACGGTCAGAAGCTGGTGAAGAATTTCTACCTCTTCCGCGATGACGGTGTGAGAGGCACCGGTTATGATGGCGGCAGCGGCGATCCCAGGGGTGACGAGATTGCGGCGTGCACGGATGAGCAGATGAAGCAACCCTTGCTGTTCAGCATGTATAATGACGAATACACTCCCGAGAGTGATCAGTATGTCTATACCTTCAACGGTTATCCCGAACTGAAGGTGTTCCTGCGCTACGATGTGGGCGACAGTTTCTATACGAAGAATGTGGGTCATATGGACGAAAACGAAGCTGACTCCATCCCCGGTTACCTCAGAGTGATAAAAAAAGAGGAGGTAGAAAAGGAGGTCCAGGGAGAGACCATAAAAGAGATTACCGGTTGCAGTGTGGCTCTAGAGAAGGCGATAGGCGCCACGGGGAATAACGACTTCAACGTCAACAACAGTCTGCATACCTATTTCAGTCAGATTCCCCTCACTACCGTTGGAGTCGGAGCCAATGCCTTTGAAAACCTTGGAACAGTGAAAAGAGTATTGCTTCCTGCAACAATCGACAGCATTGCCTATCCGCAGCGTAACAATGTGCAAGAAGCTTTTGTGCTCAGCGACGACAGCAAAGGATATAGCACGAAGGATGGCGTACTCTATAATACAAACAAGAAGATTTTGCTTACGACGCCCAAGTCGTTTGCAACACTGACCATTCACGAAAATCTCGCAGACAGCATTTCCAACTATGCCTTTGAGAATATGGGTAACCTGAAAACCCTCTATGTCGATACCCATGTAGAAGCAGGTCAGCTGATTGATGACGGTGAAAACCCTCCACCAGTGATGAAATTGATGGGCGAACATGCATTCGATGGTTGTCCGGCAGACCTTGATATATTCATAAAGGATGGCACCCAATACCAGCTCTTCCTTGGTTATCAGGGTTCCGGTGGCTACGGATACAGCAATGCCGACGGATGGAGGGAGTTTTTCTCTGTCTATCAAGACGTCCCCAACCACCTGTTCACCTACTTCCCCATCAATCGTGATGAGACAGGCATGAGCACCCTAATGCTCGGATACCCAGTGGAACTGCCCGATGGCGTGAAGGCATGGTGGGCAAGTGATATCGCCAACAAAACACTTTATGTGCAGCCATTAAACACTCAAGTGGTGCCGGCATTGACACCGGTGATGCTCACCTACGAAGGCACAGGACCACTCTATCTCTCACACTATGAAGGTGACAATCCAGGTGCTGCAACCGATTATGAGAACAATCTCTTCAAGGGTAGTGTTGACCCCGGTGGTCATAAGATAACATCGTCAGATATGATGAGTAATTTCTTCACGTTGGATAAGGGCAACGACAATCTCATGGGCTTTTATCCGTATCACCCGAAGGACAATACGCTGCCGTCATACACCGCATGGCTAGCCCTCAATGATATTCCCGACGGCGATGAACTGCTGATAAGCTTTGACGAAGCCCCAACAGGCATTGAGGAAGTGAAAGAAGCAGAAGGAGACGAAAACGACGTTTGGTTTACCATCAGCGGCACTAAGCTCAACGGCAAGCCAAGTGCTACCGGAATATATATAAAGAACGGTAAAAAAATAATCGTTCGGTAGCAGAGGACACAACTATAAAAAATTACTCGCGACATCTTCCGTCGCGAGTAATTAAATTCATCAAGAATGCCAATCCTCAATTCAGTTTGATTATCAGTTCCTCGTTATCATCCTTGTCGCTGCACGAAGTCAGCATTACTACACTGCCAATCATGCAGGCAGTGAACATTCCAATCAAATTGAACTTCATAATTTTTATTTTGTTTGTAATCTGTAAAATTGGCGCAAAAATCTGACATATTCTCAAAAGTCCGTCAACTTTTTTGTTTACATCATTCCAGTGTGCAATTTTTAAATCGCCCCCTCAAAAAACGTTCATTAATGAATTTCATCGTAATCATTAATGAATTGGATCGATTTCATTTATGAACAGGGAAAAAGACACTAATCTGAGAAAAGGAAATCATCCTAGTGTGCAAAAATTACTTCTTAACTTTTCAAAAGCCAATAGCTAAGGTCAATAACCTATAACCTATTATCTATAAACTATCTAAGACCCTTCGCTATTCAAAATCTCAAGCATCTCTGCAGGAGTTACAACAATAGGTTTATTGGGAAAATGTTTCTCATTACCAGTCACTAAATAAGCAGTCTCTCTCGATATAGCCACTTCGTAAAATACCACATCCTTAGGGTCAGGAAAATATTCCTTACTACGTTTTCTTGTACTAAGGAGACCTTCTTCTACAACAAAGTTTATTATATTATTAACATCTTCTATAGGAAGATGGAATTTGGAACGAGAAAGTACATCTTTATATTCTTTTAGAATATCATCATTATATAGCATCTTTATCTTGCGCTCTAATAAAGATTCTAATATCCTATAAGTTGCTGAATGATGATTCCTTGTCAGCAACGCGGACACTAAACCATTAGTGTCAATTACAGCATAGATCATCATTTACCTTCCCTATATTGGCGAATTTCCTCATTAATCTCATCCAAGGTTAAATCAGGAAGATTACCATTTTCAGCCATCTGTCTGATTCTTCTTACCGATTCTACCCCCTTTAAGTATGCATCAGATTCCTTAGCCTCAATTTCAAAAGGAATTTTACGTTGTCTTACGACAGCATTTGCGAAAATATTCATTGCAGCATTTGCACTCATGCCGAACTGCTGACAGAGGGAATCGAAAGCAGCCTTAATGCCAGCATCCATACGAACAGTCATTGATACTTGTGCCATAAAACTAATATTAATATAAAGATTTTCGCGGCAAATTTAGTCATTAAGATTAAAACTGCAATCATAATGACATAAAATTATATCAAAAAGACTACAATTTTTTCAACTTCGTTTTCGTCCTTCGTCTTTCGTTTTCAACTATTATCTATCAACTTACATCAGCCCTCAGCCTTTATACATCATCTGTCAGTTACCTGTCCCTGTGTTCCCTACTGACCGTCGCTGACATTGTTTGTTGTATGTGTGTCAGTTCTTGTCACGTATAGGGTAGCATTCTTTTTCGTAGTTTTCAGCTGCTTGCCCTCAAAATCCATATCTAGCAGTCTCACATCCTGGCAACCGTCGAGAACTAATGACGGTGATGACGTGTGGATGGTGCCGCCTTTGATGGTAAACCCACTGACGTCCTGGAGGCGCATAAAGTCTTTGCCGCGTCCCTCAAAATTCTCGATCTGTACATTAGAGAGCGGTCGCTCAGGAAGTGCCTTCACGTCGATGAGCCGCTGACAGCCATCAACAGTGAAATCCTTGATGTAGATATTTCTGAACTCAGGGGTCAGATCGTTGACTGCTCTTGCTGGGAAACGGTCAGCCAGATTTCCCACCCACTTTCTTGAGCCAAGCATATCGACTGTAAAGCCGTTCCACTTGATGTCCTTCGCCACGACGCGTTCCACCCAGATGTCGTGAGCACCTCCGCCACGCGGTCGGCGAGTCTTGATGCGGATGCCTTGCTCCGTGCCCTCAAAGCGACAGTCGTGCATATAGATATTCCACATAGAAGCTGCTGTCTCACTGCCCAATACCAGACCACCTCCGCCACGCAGGGCCACGCTGTTGCGGATGACGCAGCCAACAGATGGACGGGCGGTCTTAACACCGTCTTCACCACGCCCCGACTTGATGGTGTAGCAGTCGTCTCCGCAATCAAGCTCGCAGTACTCTATGAGCGAATTGGTTGTAGACTCGATGTCGATGCCGTCGGTGCGTCCATGTCCGGCGCTATTTATCGTCACACCGCGGATAATCACATTGTCACAATACTGCGGTACGATGTTCCAGAACAGCCCTTGGTCGATGGTGATGCCCTCAATCAGGATGTTCTTGCAGTTGACGGGTGCCACCGTCATCGGAAGCAACACTGGCCTGCCTTCCTGACCGTCGCACAACCGCTCGCTGACGGGTTTTGTGATATCTACACATTCCTCTATTATGAGATATTTCTGGTTTTCTACGTAAATCTCACAGTCGGTCGTTGGTCCCACGATGTGCCCTCGTCCTGTCAAACCGATGTTCTCTGCCCCATTTGCGTATATCATCGCTCCAAGCGACAATACATCGTAGCCCTCGTTGCGGGTCTGAACGGCTGGCAGGTAATCCCTGATTTCACCGCTAAACGTTAGCACCGCACCATCACTGAGGTGCAGACAGACTCCCGACTTCAGTTCAATACGTCCCGACTGCCATTGACCGTCGGGTATAACCACCGTCCCTCCACCGCGTCGGTTCATCTTGTCGATAGCCGTCTGAATGGCCTTAGTGGAGAGTCCTTCTCGGTTCATCTTTACTGTCGCCATACGCTGAGCAAACGCGGGGCGGTTGATGCCACTAACGTCAAAGGGTGCCACAATGGGGGATATTTCTGCCGGCATATATTGCGGACCAGCCTTCAATGAAGCAGGTAATTGTGCACATACATTTGCATTACATACAGACAACACGACTGTAAGAAACCATAATCTCAGTAGTTGTTTCATCACTGTCATCTCAAATTTTTATTTATGCCATAAGTTTTTTGTAATAGTTGGTATTCCATATCCGTAATTTGAATGATACCACCATGACGAGGGGTGAATTTACCTTCGGTTTTGGTCTCATGTACAAGCTCATAGTCGCGGACACCGCCAGAACGGCTTATGCTGTCGCTGGCAATGACGGGCCGCCCGTCGTTCAGAGGTATGAAGTTCACCCCATCGTCGCTCACGGCATAGCACACCTGCTGCCCCTCAGTGGTGTTATTGTTGAAGTAGGCAAAAAGATAGTGCGCCATCGGCTCACGGTCAGTTGTTTTCAACGTCCATGAACACTCATCCATCACTTTTCCAGCCCTGACCATGATATGGTTCTCGCCTTCGCTGAGTTGCACGTCCTTGAAGACAATGCGGTGAATATCATCGGCTTTGGCTTTTCCTATTTTGCGGCCATTAACGTAGAGAATGGCTTCCTTCTGGTTTGTATAGACTTTAACATCAGTAAGATCGTGTTTGCGGTTTACAAAGCGTCGCCCTGTGATATATACCATCGGTTCCGGATTCCATTGTGCCTTGTAGAAATAATAGATGTCTTTTCGAGTCTTGCGGTCGTAGGTCACCATTCCCTTATCGTTCACACCATCCCGATCTCCCTCATGGCGTATGCTGGACTGCATGTCGCTGAACTGCCAAATCGTTTTGCACCAGAGCCAGTCCATGTCCTTGATGGCTTTCCAGTAGCCTTCGTGGGTGAGCAGCTGGTAGTTCTCTGCATGATCTCGCACACGGTCATGGCGCGGTTCGTAGTGGATGTTGATGCTGCCGGCATCTCCATACTCTGAGATGCCAAGGGGTTGCCCGGCAGTAGTCTGTCGTGCTTCTTCATAGAACTGCCGTACTTTTGACTCATTACCTGGTTTACGGAAATATTTGTTCCAGGCCATCAAGTCGCTGCAGCCAAGGTAATGGGTATGGGACACGCAAGTGGCAAAGGTGGTGAGCCGCGAAGGGTCAGCCTCTTTCACCAGCGTGTTCAATGAACGAATGAAGTCTACGGGATAATCCCACTCGCGGAAACGGCCTTCGTCAACGAGTAGTTCGTTGAAAAGCCCCCAGAAGCATACCGAAGGGTGATTGTAGTTCTGATAGATCATTTCGAGTGCTACCTGCCGGGCATTCTCCTCCACATTCTTCACATATCCCGTAAAGTCATATCCGCCTGGACCTACGAGCGGTATCTCGCTCCAGAGTACCATGCCCTGACGGTCGGCAAGATCATAGAAACAGCTGCTCTGCGGATAGTGCGACAGACGGATGAACGTGGCACCTGTTTCGCTGATGAGTTGCATGTCGAGCTCGTGATCCTCAGATGTCAGTGCGCTGCCCTTGCCGTCGACATCCTCATGGCGGTTGAAGCCACGCAGTGGATAGCTCTGCCCGTTCAGGAAGAAACCCTTTTCGCCATCTACACTGAAATAGCGCAATCCTGTTTGCACAGTCTGGCTGTCCAAGACATGCTCGCCGTCCTTTAGTTCTACCTTGACGTTATATAGATACGGATTCTGCCGACCATGCCAAAGTATCGGCTTGGTGATTGTCATTGGCAGGCTGACGCAGTCACTGTTTGCCGCAGCCTCTCCCGATGCCACTAACCTCCCCTGCATGTCTGTTACCTGGGCGTATAGTCTTAGTCCTTGCTTCCCACTTTTCAGGGAAAGGATGGTCTCAACGGTTATTGCGGCCTGTGCCTCGTTGACATTATTCTGATGAACCAGTACGCCTGGTGAACCGTAAAACAACGGCGAGATGCAATCTTTGCCCGTGACAATCAGGTGAACGGGCCGATGAATGCCGCCATAGACATTGAAGTCGCCCGAGATGGGTAGCACGTCTGTACGGAAAGCATTGCCGGCCCACACCTCAATGGTGTTGTCGCCAATATGTACATGGTCGGTTATCTCCAGGCAGAAGGCGGTGTAGCCACCCTTGTGTTGTCCGATGGTCTTACGGTTTACAAAGACGTCGGCCACAGAGTTCACACCCTCGAAATATAAGAACAGCCGTCCTTCGGCCATCTGAGGTGTCACAGCCAGTGTCCGACTATACACCATCGTCTCGCGGTTATAATGTGTTCCCTTGGTGTAAGTGGCATTCCATGTGTGCGGCAGCGTGACGGCCACGCTCTTTGCCGTAGGCGTAGGGTCACTGATGGGGCGAATGGTCCAGGCATCATTCAGCAACAGTTCTTTACGCTCATTACGAGCTTGACCTGCAATAGTAGCTGTCAATAGTAATAATAAATAGCAGATTCGTTTCATTGTTTCAGATTGTTGTATGAAGTTCTCTGAACCCTCTACTCCCTAAAGTCTGTAGGTGAGACACCGAGAACACAGGGACAGGTGAGTGTTTCACATCTGATTCATGTTCTTTTCTAGTATCAGATTAACTCTGTTTTATTTAACTCGCAAATTTATGATATTTTCATGAAACTATCGTGTTTTTTCTTGAAAATTTTGCAAAGTCAACTTTCTTAGGAAAAGAGTCAACCTCTCCGGTTCTTCTGCAATTTAGTTGAAAAGTACATGTTCCAATACAAGTTTGTTCTTCAATAGCTCAATGCCAGCCTTCCCATACATCAGCCGCTTCACGGCTTTCAATTTATTGACGTATCCTTCTGTAATTCCATTTGTGACGTTAAGCCTGATAGTGTTTCTGACAGCCTTGTAATCCTTCATTATTCCGAGAATGAAAGTCTTTAACGTTGCAATAGGGGTTCTCCAATATGTCTTCATCCATCGGATCAGTTCTGTTGTATCTGAGCCTGTGATGATTGCATAGAATCTCCCTGTTGCATTGTACATCTCACGGAACCATCCTAATGTATTGAGAATTCCTAATGTAGCAGTCTCTTCTTCTGTCATGTCTTTCTGCCTGATGGCCTTATCGACCATTGCTGTCAGGGTCTTGATAGGAACTAGTTCAGACCGTTCGTCCTTGGGTCTGTTCTTCGTGGCAGGCTTCCATCCCCTAGGCCTGTAACCGCGATGCCCGTCTGACAGGTATTTGTAGTGGTCGTAAAATGGGGTCAGACTACCGCTGAAGCCTTGTGTTTTGATTTCCTCAAAGATAGAACTCATAGCTCTTCCCTTTGCACATTCCTGCTCTACATACTTGTCATAGCGATAATACTGGTTTCTGAGCTTGCTGTTCCTAGCAGGGAGCCTTTCCGTCTTGCAGTATTTTGTCGCAGTCTGTCTGGCTATCCCCAGTTTCTTGGATATGGTGGTTGGCTTAAAACCTTTGCTTTGCAGTTCCTTTACTTCCTTGAACATAATGTCACGGGAATCTGTCTTCTGAGGCTTTGGCGCCTTTTCCTCTGTGTCTTCCTGGACGACTTCCTCTACTTCCTCGTTTTTACGGACAGCCCTTCTGTAGTCATCATAATGCTCGGCTATCAGCTTACCGAATCGGTCGTATATGTTTTTTACAAGATGGAATTTGTCTGCGACCTCTGTCACAGGCTTATCAAGTGCTGCTATGGCCGAACTATAATCCGTAGACCTGTCACGACTGACAAGCTCTACCTGTCCATGACCTTGCATCCACTCACGGAAGCTGTCTGTTCCCCTGTCCCCAAGCAGGTCTATAGGCCTGCCTTCCTTCAGATCGATAACTATACTGCCGTAAGTGACTCCCTTGCGCCATGCCCAGTCGTCCACGCCTACCTCACGGACATCATCATAGGAGGACGGACGCATTCGGTGAAGATCCCTTAACACCGTAGATGAGCTTACTGGAATACCAAACAAAGACAGAAGTCTGCTTGCTGAGTTTGATGATGTCGAGATACCTTGCCTGGCAACGGCAACCTCACATCTACAGGTGCGCCTGCGATAGCGGAACACCTCAGTTCCTGGCTGCTCGGCAAAAGTGGTTTTATCGCATTCACTATTATGGCAGAAGAACTTGCGTACCCCCAGATAGATAATCGCCCTATGCCCAAGAATTGAAAGGTCATGAATAACTCGCACATAACGGCTGTGCACCTTCTTGCTCTCATGTCCGCAGTAAGGGCATATTCCTTCTTCCGAAGAAGATGTGGCATACACATGAAAAACTCCATCAGACTGCTCTATGTTTTGAACCTGAAGTCCTGATGATAGGTAGATTTGAGAGATTCCATCACAATCTGGCAATTTTGTCGCAATCGGATTGCCGCATTCAGAATTATTTGTTGTAACTTTGTCGCCGTTAGGGTATTTGTACATTGATTTTTCCTTTATGTTTGGCGATATAAAGTTACGAAAAATTTGTCAGATATCCTAATATTTTGTATTATAAAACATTGACTATTAGTTAATTAAATATAATTGCAATACTTCAAAAAAAATCAAAGATCATCATGAGGTAAACGATGCCTAGACAACAATTAGGAATCGTGCCTTTCAACTAAATTGCAGAAGAACCACCTATTTCAGTACAAGACAGGTTCTTTTTTTCTATGCTTACCAAGTCTTACCATGCATAGTCTTCTACGTAGTCGTCGAAGTGGACATCTAAAAAACTCCTCCCCTCCTCCCGTAACAGGGCCGGAAAGCCCGTCAATGATGGTGTAAAATTTAAAGCAAAGTAATGACACACGGGGTTCTCTCACGCCCCGCAGGGATAGTCCTCAAGGGCGTGGTGGACTATTTGTCAATGCTTCTCTGCGGCACACTGCGGACAGAGTCCTTTGGCCATGTAGTTGATGCTGTGCAGTCTATACCCTTCTGGAAGTAGGATGGGAGGTATAGGCGTGTCTTTGATGCAGAAGGTGCGGTGGCAGCGTTCGCAGTAGAAATGCACGTGCTGGTCGTCGTCATGCTCATGACCATCGTGGCTGTGGCATAACTCGTAACGCACCCCGTCGCCACCATCCTCTATGACATGTACCAGATGATGCTCACGAAACAACGTCAGCGCACGGAACACTCCCGACTTGTCAATAGACAGAATCTTATATTCTAATTCGCTGAGTGACAAAGGACGCTTAGCATCTGCCAGTGCCTTCACCACGACGATGCGGTTGGCAGTAGGCTTCACGCCATGTTCTTGGAGCATCTCCTCACAAATCTGTTGACTTATCATGCTGTGAAGGTACGCAATAAGTTTGTAACTTCCAAACTTTTCTGAGAAAATCGTTGGCCAAATAGGTTCTATCATTAGTTTGCAACCAAGTTGCAGAAAAGGTTTCGTACCTTTGCACGCAGAAACAATAAAACATTTACAATATGGGACACGAACATCATCACGAGCATCAAGGTGAATGCTGTTGTCAAGAGCATCATCAAGAGCATCATCATGAGCATGGGCTGCACAGACAACTGGGAATCATTGTGGCAACAGTGGTACTGCTTATAGGAGCAGTAGTCATAGAGAAAACAACGGCACTCGCCACATGGCAGTTGCTGCTGGTCTATCTCGTCCCTTATCTCATCATAGGAGCAGGCACGTTGAAGGAGGCTGCTGAAGGTTTGATGGAGGGCGACCCCTTCAATGAGCATTTCCTGATGGCCATAGCCACCATAGGCGCTCTCTGCATTGGCTTCCTACCAGGAGCAGAGACGGAGTTTCCTGAGGCAGTCTTTGTGATGCTCTTCTTCCAGGTGGGCGAACTCTTTGAGGGTTATGCCGAAGGGAAGAGTCGTGAGAGTATTTCTCATCTGATGGACATCCGTCCGGACGTAGCTCATATAGAGGTGGACGACGAAAAGGCAGGGATGAAGGAAGTGACAGTCAGTCCTGACGAGGTGGCTATTGGTTCTACTATCGTAGTGCGTCCGGGCGAAAAGGTTCCCTTGGACGGAATCGTTGTCAGTGGTGCATCATCGCTGAACACAATGGCTCTGACGGGTGAGAGTGTTCCCCGTGAGGTTGGCGAGGAAGACGAGGTAATTTCTGGCTGTATCAATATCAATGGGGTGCTACGCATCCGTACTACGAAATCGTTTGGCGAGAGTACTGTTTCGAAGATTATCCGACTGGTGGAGGATGCTGGTGAGCATAAGTCGCAGAGCGAGACATTCATCACTAGGTTTGCCCGCATCTATACCCCTGTAGTCGTGTTCTTAGCTATTGCCATTGCGGTGTTGCCACCATTGTATCTTTCCTTCACCTCAGGTCTCTCATTTCTTACCGCATTCCCCACCTGGCTGTATCGTGCCTTGATGTTCCTGGTGGTCAGCTGTCCTTGTGCATTAGTCATCAGCGTGCCCCTGACCTTCTTTGGCGGCATTGGCGGTGCTTCGCGCAAGGGTATTCTGGTGAAGGGTGCCAACTATCTGGACCTTCTGGCAAAGGTGGATACCGTGGTGTTCGACAAGACGGGAACCCTGACGCATGGACGTTTTGCCGTGGAGGCCGTACATCCGAATACCACCCATATTTTGCACATGGCTGCCCATGTGGAGCACTTCACGACTCACCCCATTGGTGCAGCCCTGCGCGACGCCTTCCCCGATGAGGCTACCGATGGCTGCGAGGTGAACGATGTGGAAGAGCTGCCTGGTAAGGGCATTCGAGCCAAGGTCGGTCAACAGGTGGTTTGTGTGGGTAATACGAAGATGATGGATGCTGTGGGTGCCAAGTGGCACGCCTGTGATGGCGATACAGGCACCATGATCCATGTGGCTATTGACGGAGAATATGCAGGACATATCCTCATCAACGATGTGGTGAAAGAGGATAGTGAAGAGGCTATTGCTGCGTTGAAGGCACTGGGTGTGCAGAAAACCGTGATGCTGACAGGCGACCGTGAGGATGTAGCACAACGGGTGGCTCGCCAGTTGCAACTGGACTAATACCATGCTGAACTGTTGCCTGCCGACAAGGTGCAACTGATGGAGAAACTGATTTCAGACACGCATACAACAGCTTTCGTGGGCGATGGTATTAATGATGCTCCCGTGTTGGCTCGTGCCGATGTGGGCATTGCTATGGGTGGACTGGGTAGTGATGCTGCTATAGAGGCTGCTGATGTGGTGCTGATGGACGACCATCCCTCGAAGATTGCCACTGCCATCCGTATAGCTCGTCGCACACTGGCCATAGCCCGTCAGAACATAGCCTTTGCCATTGGTGTGAAGGTTGCCGTTCTGCTACTGGCTGTTGTCGGACTGGCTACCATGTGGCTCGCTGTCTTTGCCGATGTGGGTGTCACCGTCCTGGCTGTTCTGAACGCCATGAGGGCGCTGAAGAGTTGAATTTAAAAGCGGACTCTTCGGACTGAGTGCAAAAGGTACTTCTTATATCAGTCATGTTTATAATTGTTCCATCCAATGTGAAAGGAATACATCGCTTACACTATATACTGTACCATCAAGGGTGCTGTCGTCATTGAGCAATCCCTTTTCACATAAAGCATCTGCCAGTCGACGATGCCACAGGGACAGGGGGAAAGATGTATGATGTAAGAGGGCTGATGTCTGAGGGCTGAGGGCTGAGGGATGATGTAAGAGGGCTGATGTATGATGTATGAAGGCTGAGGGCTGATGTAAGTTGACAGATAATAGTTGAAAACGAAAAACTTGTATCGTCTTAACTCCTCTAACTCCTCTAACTTCTTAACTCCTAAAAAAAAGAGCTGACTGGGCGTTTGCCTGATCAGCTCTTTCTGTTTTTGTTATCGTTTTCGTTATTTCTTTTCTTCCTTTTCTGTTGTCTTCTTTTCCTTTGCGTAGCGCTTGTTGAGGGCGTTTACTACTGCATTGGTGATGTCGTACTTAGGATTGCCGTAGAGGACGTTGTCGATACCAGATGATTTGCAGAGGATGAAGTCGTAGCCT
>JAEEGJ010023406.1_pt1 | contig 12967 bp, 10 predicted proteins | sample 8958761 | NCBI WGS metagenome assembly JAEEGJ01 (sample SAMN16246546, study PRJNA631951) | gut metagenome | biome: gut microbiome; feature: rumen; material: RS-attached | host: Bos | place: Iran: Karaj | collected 2018-10
AATGATCCGGAGTTGATCAATATGATCTTATAGCATGTCTTGTCGTTGAGATGTTTTGAAAAACCTTCTGACTGTTCATAGAATACATCTATAGAACAGTTCATTCCTTTTCTTTTGCTTTTAGTTAACAGTTCCATTTTTTCGCTTCATTTCCTTTGATCCGTTTTTATGAGAAACTTTGCTGATGATAGCATGGATATATTAACAATCTACCTGTGTATATCAAAACAGGATAAAACGATCTTTTGACTCACAAGGCAGTGCTTTACTTACATTATTATATCAATTCTTAATTGCTAGTGATATATGTAGTGTGAAATTTGTGATCGGGTGATCTGATCGATGAGATGGTAATGAAAAGGTGAGCTGACAGGATTGATGACATGTATTTAGAAACTATATAGTTATGAAAGAAACATACAGACAATCAGCGCTATATTACGGTATAATCAGATCATAAAATTTTATAAATGCTCTAAATGATCGGTTAAGATATATCAGTTTAATAAAGAAAATGGTTGACTGTACAAAAAGATGAGACAGGAGTTGAATAGATATGAAAACAAGCACGAAGCTAATTATTGCAGGGATGACTATCGGAGTCGTAGTTGCCGGTGTTCTGATAGGAAAGCGCTTTATAGATGCAGATAAAGAAAATCACACAGTTCAGATCATTGGTGGTGCGGATGGACCGACTTCTGTGTTCCTGGCGGGAAAGGTTTCGGATAATAGCAAACAAGCAAAGTACGTCTCCATTAATATGGAAGAAGCAAAGGAAGCATTTGAGACGCCTGGCAATTACATCATCTTGGATGTGCGCAGAGCAGATGAATTTGCTGAAGGGCATATCCCAGGAGCGATCAATGTGGCAAACGAAGATATCGGGGCAGATCAGCCCGCACAGCTATCTGATCTTGATCAGGTAATCTATGTATACTGCAGAAGCGGACGAAGGAGTAAAGAGGCATCCGCAAAACTTGCTGCACTTGGCTATACGAATATATATGAGTTTGGCGGTATCCAAGACTGGGATGGAGAGATAGAGAAGTGACGATCTATGAATATGAAGATAATAGAAACTAACGGGATTACATATATTGAGCCTGTATACGGAGCCACAAGCGAGTGGTATTTTGGCATGGATTATGAACACGGCGATCTTTATGAGGCAGAAGAGCTTTTTAACGAGGGTAATAACGTAAAAGGAAGAAAGCTTTGCCTTGTCCACTATCCGGATGGAGAGGTTTTCTTTCCGGTTGTGAAAACAGAAGGGCATTACAGTGAAAAACCGGTATTCTTTGATGGCGGTATTTATATGCTCGATGTGGATTTTTCGAATGGATCGATCAGGATAGTAAGGTTTGACTGCAATGATCATCAGGTAAGTATTCATACACAGCTTCCTCTCACGGCGGTGAAGGATTGCTACAATCTGCAGCTGCATATCAGACCGCTTACACTCTCGAGACAGCGCGGTAGTGAATTTGAGATCGTTTGGCCGCAGAAGATAAGCCTTTTAATAGAAGATCATGATTCCTTCTTTCTACGGGATGGCGATAGGCTGTTCTTTAACAGATGGTTTGAAGAAGGTGAAGGCGCGGATTATAAGTATTGGGAGGAGACTATAGTCAGGGATCTTAAAGGAAATGTAATAGAGATTCTTTCCGGTGATGTGATGCAGATGCCAAATGGAGAAATGTGGCATTTGAAATAGGGATGATAGAAATTTCAGAATTGGTATTTAATAAGGACAGGAAAAATGATAATTGAGACAGAGAGACTGATCCTTCGTCCCTTTAAGGAGGGTGATGAAGAGGATGTATTTGAATACTTGAAAGAACCGGCTGTGAACTGTTTTATTGACATGAAGCTGAATTCCATTAAAGAAGCAAGAAAAGAAGTATTAAAGAGATCATCGGAAACGGAGTATTATTTTGCCATAGTGCTTAAAGACTGCGGAAAAGTGATCGGAGAGATAAACGCATATCCGGAGCCGGCAGATGAACATGGCGCTGATTCGCAAATGGATACTTTCAGTCCTTGCTGGATGTTAAATAAGGATTATCACAAAAAAGGGTATGCGTATGAGGCGGCGAAAGCATTCTTTGATTATCTTTTTATGGATAAGGGAGCCAGGCGTATCTATGCCTATACTGAAGATGACAATATTGCCAGTCAGCATCTTTGTGAGAAACTTGGAATGAGGCAGGAGGGACTTTTCAGGGAGTTTATCAGCTTTGTTAAAAATCCTGATGGAACGCCGCATTATGAAAACACCTATCAGTATGCCGTGTTGAGGAAAGAATGGGATAAATGCCGATTAAGTTAAATGATCTAATGCATAAATCGGAGTTTGAAGAGGTGTTATATGGAAATTAAAGAGATGTTCAAAGAATTTGATTTCAATGAAAAGCCTAAAAAGGTGATTTCAGTAATAAACGGGCTGAATCTTCCGGATGACTATCTTGCGTTCATAAGCAAGCATAACGGAGGAGAGGGTCCATTGGGAGAGAACAATTACGGTCGTTTTTACAAGATAGAAGAATTGGAAGCAATCAACGAAGAATATGATGTTCAGAACAGTTGGCCGGGGTATGTGGTCATAGGCGGTATAGATGATGTACTTTGGGCATACAATCCGGAAAAGAAAGTCTATTGTCAGATAGATAGCTGTAATACAGATGAAGATACATATTATACGATTTCTAACAACTTTGAAGAATTCTTGATTAAGATGGATGGGGAACTTGCAGACTGACAAATTCTAATTTACCGGGCGGAGATGTTAGCACGTTATATTGGAATTGGGGGAAAATAATCCAACAAATGGATGGATAATGACGGGGAAAAGAATACCTATTATAATTATCATAAGGGGAAAAAGGAGGAAATCAGCGAGAAGCAATATAACACATATATGGACAGTCTGTATTATGAATTCAATGAGAGAATGAGTCTTGGATGATGCGATGGGGCAAGTCTCGAAAACATGGCCGGATCCATAAGTGTATTTGCAGCGAATCAATCAAATGAAGAAGAATAACAGAATCGGAATAAAATTAATAACAGCAGGTCTTGCGATAACAATCGCATTACAGTCAAATGAAGCAAAATTTGTAAGTGCGGAAAATGTGACGACAGAACCGGCTGAAACGGCAGCACAAACCGTTACGGAAGAAACGCAGTCATGGTGTTTATCGATCGTATCCGCGTCTGTTTCCGACTTAAGTAAACTTATGATGGATATGGCAAACTCATATTCAGAAGAAGTGGATAAGGTTTTAAAGGAAATGAATGAAGAGGCGGAGGACGTTGATGCACCGATGTTTTTGGTATTTAACGGCTCACCAAGTCTTAAACCGGGAGAGGAATTTGACATTCACAAATACATCGGCTATGCGGATGATGTGGATCGTGACGTGACTCTTGAGGTATCCGGATCGGTTGACACATCGACAGAGGGAACATATCCTTTAAAGATCACCATCACGGACGATGCGGGACATTCGACATCCAGGGATATGAATGTGCGTATTGCCACACCGGCACCGAACCCTGACGGAGGCGATAAGAAATTTGAGAATTTCTCTGATTTCAGGAGTCAGTACAAGACAGACGAAACGAGTGTTGGGATCGACATCTCAAGATGGCAGGAAGCGGTTGATTTTGAAAAGGTCAAGGCAGCAGGCTGTGAATTCGTATATATGAGGATCGGCGGACTTGATGACGGCGAACTGTATACGGACCGGTATTATCTGAACAATATGGCAGGGGCCAAAGCAGCGGGAATGCAGGTTGGTATATACTGGCATGCCGAAGAAAGCAGTCCGGCTGAGGTCAGAGAGTGTGTACGTTACATGATGGAAGTCCTTGCCGATGAACAGCTTGATTTCCCTATCGCCTATGATTGGGAGGATTTCAAGAACTTCGAAAACTATGGAATGAATCTTCACGATCTTAACAAATGTCTGCAGATATTTGAGGAAGAAGTATCAAAATACGGATATAAAGCATGCCTGTACGGAAGCAAGAATTATCTGGAAACCGTATGGACCGGAAAGAAACAGTATCCGGTATGGCTGGCTCATTACACCAAGTCCACTTCTTACGCAGGAGATTATTTTATGTGGCAGCATTCATGTATAGGAAAGATCGAAGGAGTTAAAGGTGATGTGGATCTGGATGTTCTGTACCGTAACAGGATGTTGAATGCGGAATAGATGAAATACATTGTATGATCAATGGACGGTTAATGATGAAGAACAGAAAGCTTTTTGTAAGAGCATCAAAGAAATGCATAAGTAGATTGAAGTTTTCCAACCAGAAATGATGGAATTTGCTAATTGGCCATTCTGCGAATCGGTACAGATTCTTAATACGATAAAAGTATGTTCATCTGTTTCTTTAATGTATATTTTACGTACTATCAATCCGGTATTTTCATGAGTATCATCGTCTATAATATAATCGGGATTTTGATTGGTTTCGACTGCTGTGAAGCTTGAAAAGTACACGGTTATTTCTGACAATTGGGTTGAAAATGCCATAAAACAGGCAAGATCAGCCTAAAATCGAGAAGGTGACCACAGCGGTGACCACAAAAAATCACGCATTTCTGACCATAGTAAAAGGCTTCAAACCCGCATGAAAACGTTGTTTGAAGCCCATCACAAACCATGAGACATCGGGGATTCGAAGATTTTCTGACCTGGCGAAACCCGCATAAACACTGGATTCCTCAACATTGACACTGCCAGGTGACTGGTAGGTGACTAACTACATGAACGACAAAATTAGGTTTTTTATTACAATAATCTATAGTAATTAGCAGAGAAGAAATTATAGAACAAGGATATAAACCATGCGGTAAATGCAAACCATGAGAGAATTATTATGGCATTAGAAAGAACGATTGATATTGAAATTGCATATCTAACAAAAGAGTATTTAGAAAAACTCGAAGTCTGCGAAAACAAGGAACAGTTTCTAGAGATTGTCGAAGAATTTGATACTAAAAAGGAGGCCCTTAAGAAAAAACATAATATTTCGCGTTTTGAATCGAGATTTATGTATGAACCTTGGTTTCATAAATACTCAGGTGCTTTTAAATGGCTTGTTCCTTTTTATGCATATGATCACCCTAATTGTGACCTTAATATTTTCCCAGATATACTTAGACAGGATTTACCGGATGCAATGTATTCAATTGCTATTACTCATACTGATCGATTGGATTGGTTTAAAGGCTCAATGATCACGAGCGATGGGAAAAAGAAAAGATCCAACAATGCAAGACTTATAAAAAAGGTTGTCAGCCATTGTGTTCCCGATAGGGATTATATGTATGAAAAGATATACCTAGGTGAAAATGTATTCATGATTACTAAATGGTTTAAGAAGTACGATGGTAATATGTATATATTTGCGTTACGAAAACTATGTTTTTCGTTTGAACAATTTGCGAATGAATTAGAGAACGACTTATCAGGAGCATGGTTGAGAGATTTTGATATAACAAATATTGATCTTTCCAAATATAATACTGAAGGATTATCATCTGATTATCTAAAACAACCCCAAATAGGAAATCAAAACATACCACTGACATTTGATGAGAATAATGTATCATTCAAGTCTATATCAAGTATTACTTCTGAAGAAGAATTAGAAAAAAATGAAATAGCAAATGTAAAACAGACAGGAATTTCAAGTCGTGATAAAAAAGAATTAGATAGCTTTTCCTCAAAGAGTGTTCCATTCTATTACATCTCCGATTTACATTTATGTCATATTCTTAAAAAGAATAATGCATTTGACCTAGAAAGCATCAGAAGTGTTATTGAAGGAGTTGTAAATGATTTATGGAATTCCTATCTAAAATACCGTCATGAAGCACTAGGTAATCATTCGTTGACAAAATTCCTATTCTTGGGGGACGTTTCATCTGATCATCACATTTTTGAATTGTTTTTACAGGAATTAAAGAAACGTGGATTTTGGAATGTGGTTTTCATTCTTGGAAATCATGAATACTGGGATTTTGATTCGATAGAAAATGCAGTCGAATGGTACAAAGACATAACCAAAAGATATGGATATGTATGTCTTCACAATGAGCTACTTCTTTATAATAGTGTAAATAAAACCATTTCAGAAGAAATTATTAGTGGAAAAGAAATAATAAACAAATGTAAAGAAGAGATTGTTAAACTCACTGAGAATTCCAGATATATAATTGTTGCTGGAACTGGATTTGCTGGATGTAATGATGGTTTCAATTCTAAAAATGGATTATATAAAGATTGTTTGGGAAAAGATATTTCTGAAGCTCGTGAAAGAGAGATAATTGAGAGTCACAAATTTGAAGAAATATATTCTAAAATTTTTGATTCTTCAAATGAACGACAAGTAATCATATGTACGCATAACCCAGTAAGCGACTGGTCATTTGGAGGATACTGCGCCAATTGGATATATTTAAGTGGACATAATCATAAAAACGAAAGAAAAATCAGTAAAAAGGTGCGATTGTATGCTGATAACCAAGTTGGATATTCTGGTAAAACATACGGTTTAAAGTATTTTTCTGTTGAGTCAAAAAACAATATTTTTGAACATTATGAAGATGGAATATATGAGATTAGTGGTTCTCAATACCAGGATTTTATGGATGGCCGAAATATAAGCATGGTATTAAATCAGCAGGATGACAAAATATGGATGTTAAAGCGAAATGGATATTACATGTTCATGTCCTTTAAATTCGATAGTAATAATGAGCTTGGAGTATGTGTTTTTGATGGTGGCAGAAAGAAAAAACTAGCTAAACATTTACCTGAATACTATTACGAGAATATGCCTCGCGTAATATCCCTTATAGAAGCACCGACTGTACAGTATAGTAAAGTTACCGCAAAAGTATCAGAATACATTAAATCTTTTGGAGGTAATGGAAGAATTCATGGATGTATAGTAGATATAGATACTCTTAATCACGTATATGTGAATCCATATGATCTTAAAATTACACCATATTTTGCATATGATATGAATGAGAGACTTGTTTTTAAGGATTTAGGTAGTCTCATAGAAAGTAACTGTCCGGAATTATTTGATAGATACAACAAAGTATTGCGTGGAGATGGTGCGATAAATAGTATTATTAAATCAGAAAAAGACAGTAAAGTAGCATTACATGATAGTGGAACATATATATACAGAGAGTCTAATCTCATTAAGCGGTTTGATCTTCTGCGTACTGATAAGATATTAACAAGTTGGATTGATTTACCAGATGATAAATTATTAATTGAAGATTACGAGAATTCTGTTTTAGAAATGCCTTTGAAACGAGAATATTTTCCCGTTGTAGTTGGGACAACTAATAGAATGAATTGTGGTTTAATGGCTACCGTTATTGAAGACTATGGTTATAAAAACATTACAGTTCAGTTTGAAGATGGTGTAATCGTGAAAAATAAGCGTAAAGACAAATTTAGATTAGGTAATATAGGCTACCCTAAAACACATGCAAAAACATGATCATAATTTTGATGATAACTACAAACACGAACTCAAATGATTGATAGAAGGCAGAATTCTACAGATGAATAAGAAATACAATTTTGGTACAGTAAGCGAACGGGATATGGATATGCTGTTTCTGAATCTTTTTGGAACAGATAAGGGTTGATGAAACCGATGAATATGATATAGAAGTGTGTTTCAAGACAATATCAGCATTGATCGAAGCGGTTAATGTATTTGGTGTAGCAAGTGAAGTGTCGGATTTAAAGAAATAACATGAAGGTAAGCAGGGGTATTTATATAAAGGGATAAAGCTATGGGATACGATGATTTTGATTCGGGAGATGATGATCTTTCCGTAATGCTAGCAATGGATGAGATGGATGCTGAAGACAGGCGCATGGATAAGGAAGGCTATCATGGAGGGGGCTGTCTCACATCTGCCATATTGTTTATTCTATTACCTGCGGTTATGATAATGATAGGGATAAGATTATTCGTTTAATAAAGGGCAAGATATGTTACCAGACATGCGAAATCTTTCAACTGAAGAACAGAGTGAATTAATGCAAAATTTCCTTCTTTATGCTGGAAGTGAGTTTCAGAATATAATTTCGCAAATACCAGAATCTGATCCTAATTTTCCAGAGGAACTGGTATATCCGGATACATATGGGGCGGAGCAGATATTTCTGAGTTCATTTATAACTCCTGAAATGAGAGATGATTTTACTCTTATAGCTAAGGATTTTTATCATCACGAGTTCGAAAATATATCAAAATATGAAGATGTTGAATATCTCTCTATAGACACTGGTGATGACTGGCCGGGAAGGATGTTTGAGCGATTCACACTTTCCCTAATGTTTAATGCATATAAAAGCGGAAGTGAATATGCAAAAGCTTTGTTTTTGCATCTGTATAAGACGTATTACAAGAAAGAGTACAAACAGTTAAAGAAATTCACTTTTCTTTCCTTAACAGAATTACTCTCTCTTGGCAAGCCTAATGATATGCATTACCTATATATAGAAAACTGGTCGAGGATTCTTTGTATATCAAATATGCTGGGCTTAAAGATAACCAGAAGCTGTAACAGCATTTATATGGCATTAAATATCCAGGCAGATAATATTGAGAAGGCCGTAAAGAGAGATGCAATCGATTTCGCTGATGAGGAATATGAATCCTGCTTTAATGAGATAGAAAGCTTTGATTTAAAGAAACTCCATAACCTTGAGCGTAAAGCAAACAAGTTCATATCAAACGTTCTCAAATGGTACGGCTATGCATCAGAGTATGTGGATTTTTGTGACAGCTATGAGGAATCATTAGAGGATCGATTGACAAACACTTTGCTTTTATTAAAGAGAACATATCCGTCAAAGTCTTTTACGGAAAAGGAAATTGTTTTCTATTCTGAAATCTTCCATTGTGTAGGAGCTCTCATCTCTGGAAGCGACTGGCTTAGTGAGACACTGCCGGTTATGGCATACGGAAAAGAGGCGATTTACAACTATGATGATTATACGACGAAGTTCAATCCTGATGAAATCAGGCTAAATGAAAAGCCAAAAGAAATCAACGTAATAGATAAAACAAAGAAAAAGTCGGATATGAGCGAGGAAACCAATGCTGTTTTTAAGGAGGAGATCGAAGCATTAAGAAGAAAGGTTCATAAACTAGAATCTGACAATAACAGTTTGCGAAGCGAACTTATTGAAAAAAGAAAACTTGATGAAGAAACAAAAGCCTTAAAAAAGGGCTTGGAGAATGCAAACAAAGAACTGGCCGCACTCCGTGATTTTGCTTATAAACAGACAAAGGAAGAAATAGCTGAATCAAGGATAACGATCGATCAGATGAAACAGGAACTTGCGAAACATCGTATAATCATAATCGGCGGACATACAAATTGGGTTGCAAAGATGAAAGAGCAGTTCCCTGGTTGGGTATTTATAAATCCTGACGCAGGTAGCTCAGTCGATGTGTCAGTCGTTAATAAAGCTGATCACGTATACTTTTTCACTGATACCATAAGTCATTCAAAATATTATCAATTCATGAATGTCGTACGAGAAAGGAAGATAGACTTTGGATATGTTCACGGTGTAAACATAGATAACACCATAGAATATATCTACAAGGATCTTAATGATGAGTAAATAGAAAAAAACCGCAAACTGCGGCTTTTTTCTTTATATAGGAGTGTGAAAAGAAAAAAATCTGTTTCAATCTTGCAAACATCTTACCGCACAAAAGTGTAACAGTTATTGAACTTCCAGATCATATTTTGACTGGGGTTTTTATCGGGCACATTGCGACCTACAATCATACATATAAAGCAATGATTGGAGGTAATTAGAATGAAACTGAACGTAGTAATAAGCAATGCATCAAATAAAAGAACCATATATCACAGAATTACTATGTAAGTGATGCAGTAGAAGATCTGAGATCTGACAGGTTTGCTTTTCTTGATAAATACAGACATCCCAGATTCCCTGATGACGTACAGGCATTATTATACCGCGAAGAAAACGGTATAGAACAGGTATGGGTAAGACTTGCATTTGCCACAAAAGATAATGAACTGTTCGGAGAACTTTTAAATGAACCCAACAGAGACTATGGATGTCATGAGAAAGATCTGATCGAACTGGAAGAAACAGATGTCGGAGATGATAAGGTTCTTGTATTCACCGGTCGAATAGCTAGGGCTAAATAACATGACTGAAGGGAAATCCGGCACCGGTTGTTGAAATTGCACAAAAAGGGCTTGTTTTTGACAGGCTCTTTTTTACGTCATCTGCATTTCGTGCTCGAATTTTAGCATTTCGTGCAATAATCTCATGTTTTGAGGTTTTGTATGATAAGATATTGTAGAAAACGGATCATACGATCTATCATAGAAATGATGAGTATAAATAAAGTCTGAGTAGGGAGGGTGTTTTATGATCATAATTTCAAATCGGGAGAGGAGACCAGTTCCTGAGAAAAGTTCTGTTTCATTTATCCTGAGACTTTTGCTGTTTGTAGTGACAGTTACAGCAGTAATATCATTATCCGGAACAAAATCCTATGCTGCAACACAGATAATGAGCGTGGGCAAAATTGATGTTATTTATGATGATTCAAAGGAAACCGTATCCGTTGTAAAAAATGGTGATACATACACATTAACTGCGATACCTAATCAAGGTTATGTTTTTGTATACTGGTCTTTAACGGATGGCACTGAGATTAATGCCAATCCTACTGAGATTACAACCACGCAACATATGGATGTTCTTCTTGGGACTCACATAGATTGTACCGGTAGGACCATGGATGTAACATGGCCGACAGGAGATACACTTGTAAAAGGAAATACATATACTGTAACAGCCATGATCAATAGTCCTAGTACGACAGATACAAAATTTGTTATCGCTGATTATAGAAGTAACTCAGGAGGAACAATCTGGCCCAACCTTCAGTATAGCATTACTGATGAAAACCATGTTGGAAATAATGTTTTTACGCTTACGATTCCTGTTGATTCTCAATTAACGCAGTACACATTAGAAATACGTAATATACAGGGATGGCCATATTTATCTGAATCAAAAACATTCACTATTGTCGAGCCCAATACAGTGAGCGCAGGCCCTTCGGCAGGATCTGTTGTGGCTTCGGCTACGAAAGCAGATAATGGGAAAAAGAATGCTCATACCCATTCATATTCATGGGTTGTGACGAAATATCCCACATCAACATCAGACGGTGAGGAAGTATATCAGTGCTCATGTGGCGATGTTGCAAGGACGAGCATATTGCCGGCCATATCAGCCTTTGAAGAAGAGGTTATAAATAAGATAAAGAACGCACCCGCAAACGGAGTTATAGAAGTAGAGACAAGACTTTTTAATTCATTCGGTATCGGAGTAAGAGATGCACTTGTATCAAGACCTGATGTAACATTAAAGGTATCATTCCTTTCAGAAGGATATAAGGGACAATTGCTTAAGGTAACAATACCTGCCGGAATAGACAGGAAAGCGCTCTTTGAAGAAAGTGGATGGCTCGGCCTTTGCTGGTATGGATCCACACACGGATACGACCAGTAATAATATACACAAAAATATATAGATCATATATTGGAGGCAAAAGAAAAAATGAGAAAGAGATTAGAAAACTTATCAAAAAGATGTATGGTAGCCATCATGAGTGCATCGTTTATCATGTCATCAGTAACAGTATCAATGGCATTCCCTGTGGGGGTGTATGCAGAGGGATATACATATGAAACATCTGATCAAATAGTACCAGCAGAAGAAGATGGCAAGAGGACACTTTACGAAGGTCAAACACTCAAAGAAGTAGTAGAAGATTATGATGTATTTTACAGTCATGGTGTCATTGATGAGAATAATGGAGATGTCGGAGGAAATTATAATCAGATAAATACTAACAACAACAGTGTTAATTCTAATGAAGCAACGATCGTAAATAATTTCGGGGAAGTATATAATTATCCAAATGTATATGATGATAGCCTCAAAGGAACCATCATTAACCAGTATGCCGGAACTGTATATGGCGATGGAGCGATCACAAATTTCTTTAACGGAACTATTGCAGATGGAAGCAATATTGCAGTAACAAATAACTATTCTGATCAGAATATAGCAGCAACAAATAATTACAGCGCTGTCAATTTTATTGATCCCGAAGGAGGTACAGTAGCATATAGCGGATCTTTCACAACAGCTAAACCGGATGGAGCTACAGATGTTCACTACGTGGATGTTACTAATAATAATGGATCAGGTACTATCACTATAAAGCCACAAGAAAGAGGATATGAGGTAACAAGAGAAGCCGGAGATGTTGAAAATGATACAATGACCGGTGAAGAAAATTCCTATACATTTAATTACTCACTTAAAAAATCCGGAAATAACTATATTCTTAACATCTCAAACTATTCGGGCAAAAGTTCTAATCTAGATGCGGATATGTTTGCACTTGTTATACAGGCTATTAAACTTCCCTTAAGACCTACAGGCGCGGTTGTGCAAAATGAAGATCGCTCTGTGTCAGTAGGATACACAGATGCAGATACAGCTGCAACAGCACCTGCGAGAATTAATAATTCTGGCAAAGTAGATGCAGTTTGTATAGTGAATGGGTCAACAAATACCAGAGCTAAGTTTGCCTGGCAGATTCAGGGCGAAAAGTGCATGGCTGCTTTTAATGCAGAACTACCAGCAGGATATAAAATATTTGACACTCTGAGTATGAGTTATGATGGCAGAAACACCTACGATCGCAAGACAGGAGAGCTTTCAATTTTTCTTCCTGAAAATATCAAAAGACCTGGTAGAGAGTTTGCGATCATGTGTATCGATAAGGATGGTAAAGTATATGTATATAACAATACGATTGACTCAGATGG
>JAEEGJ010023407.1_pt1 | contig 12967 bp, 8 predicted proteins | sample 8958761 | NCBI WGS metagenome assembly JAEEGJ01 (sample SAMN16246546, study PRJNA631951) | gut metagenome | biome: gut microbiome; feature: rumen; material: RS-attached | host: Bos | place: Iran: Karaj | collected 2018-10
TTGTCAAGAACGGCTTGTTCCATAAGGCTATGATGCAAATGGAGAAGGACTATGACAGTCTGTACGACGTTCTGAAAGGATCAACTGCCGTCATGTTTTGCGAGACCGGCAACGCTCCCGCGAAGCTGATAAAGAATTTCCGCAAGACCTGTGATCGTCCGATACTGAAAGGTGCTTTTATTGAGGAGTGCTGCTATATTGGCGACGATATGGTTGACGCCTTGTGCAACATCAAGTCGAAGAACGACCTCATCGCCGATGTGATCGCCTTGTTGCAATCACCGATGAAGAACGTGATCAGCGCGTTGCAATCAGGTGGAAACAAGCTGAGCGGAATACTCGAAACCCTGTCCGAAAGACCAGAATAATCATTGAATGCACGACATTCGCAAACATTAAAAGCAAGTTATTAACAATTTAAAAATAGAAGTAAAATGGCAGATCTTAAAGCTTTTGCTGAACAATTAGTGAATCTTACCGTGAAGGAAGTCAACGAACTCGCTACGATTCTGAAAGAAGAGTACGGTATTGAACCCGCTGCTGCTGCTGTTGCAGTTGCTGCTCCTGCTGCTGGTGGCGCCGCTGCCGCTGAAGAAGAGAAGACTTCTTTCGATGTCATTCTGAAATCCGCTGGTGCTCAGAAGTTGGCAGTCGTTAAGTTGGTGAAAGAACTCACAAGCCTCGGCCTGAAGGAAGCCAAGGAACTGGTTGACGCCGCTCCTAAGGCTATCAAGGAAGGTGTGAGCAAAGACGAAGCTAATGCACTGAAGGCTCAACTCGAAGAAGCTGGTGCAGAAGTCGAAGTGAAATAAGAAGGATTATTTCCGCAATTCCGGCATACAACCTCAGCCCCGAAGCTTAAAACTTGGGACTGAGGTTGGTGTCGATTTTTCGCTTATGGCGAAAGCATCCTTTTCCTGAGTGTCCGTCTTTCCCAATAACATCACCTAAAAACCTAATACCTTGGCAACAAAATCAACTGAAAGAATTAGCTTCGCGTCCATCAGGAAACCTTTCGATTATCCTGATTTCCTTGACATACAACTGCAGTCATTCCAGGATTTCTTCCAACTGGAGACCAATCCTGACAACAGGAAGAACGAGGGCCTATACAAGGTCTTTACTGAAAATTTCCCCATCACCGACGCCAGAGGCAATTTCACATTAGAATTTCTCGATTATTACATTGACGCACCCCGTTACAGCATTCCGGAGTGCATCGAACGCGGACTCACCTATAGCGTTCCTCTCAAGGCCAAGCTGAAGCTTTCATGCAATGACGAGGAACATGAGGATTTCGAGACCGTCGTGCAGGATGTCTATTTGGGCATGATTCCCTACATGACGCCTCGCGGCACCTTCGTCATCAACGGAGCGGAGCGTGTCGTGGTCTCACAATTGCACCGCTCGCCGGGTGTTTTCTTCGGACAAAGCCAACATGCCAACGGCACGTTGCTTTATTCGGCCCGTATTATTCCCTTCAAGGGCTCATGGATGGAGTTTTCAACGGACATCAACAACGTGATGTATGCCTACATTGACCGTAAGAAAAAGCTCCCCATCACCACCCTGTTGCGAGCCATCGGTTATGAAACCGACAAGGACATTCTTGATATTTTCAACCTCGCTGAGGAAGTGAAGGTGTCGAAGGCAGGCTTGAAGCGCGTCCTCGGACGTCGATTGGCAGCTCGTGTCCTGCATACTTATTTTGAGGATTTCGTCAACGAAGATACTGGCGAGTGTGTTTCCATCGAGCGTAACGAGGTTATCATCGACCGTGACGTCGTGTTGGAAGAAGAACACATCCAGAAAATCGTTGATAGCGGTGTCAAGACCATCTTGTTGCACCGTGAAGTTGAACGTGATGAGAATGACAGAATTTCCGATTACTCGGTCATTTTCAATACGTTGCAAAAAGATACATGTAACTCGGAAAAAGAGGCTGTGGAGTATATCTACCGCCAGCTTCGCAATGCTGAACCGCCCGATGAGGAAACGGCACGTGGCATCATCGAGAAGCTGTTCTTCTCCGACAAGAGATATGATTTGGGCTTGGTGGGTCGTTACCGCATCAACCGCAAGCTCAACCTCAGCATTCCTTCCGACGTGAAGGTGCTGACCAAAGAAGACATCATCGCCATCATCAAATATTTGGTTGAACTGCTGAGCAGCAAGGCCGAGATTGACGATATCGACCACTTGAGCAACCGCCGTATCCGCACTGTGGGTGAGCAGTTGCAGGCCCAGTTTGGTGTGGGTTTGGCTCGTATGGCTCGTACCATCCGTGAGCGCATGAATGTGCGTGACAACGAGGTGTTTACGCCTATCGATCTGATCAATGCCAAGACGCTTTCATCAGTCATCAACTCGTTCTTTGGAACGAACCAGTTGTCGCAGTTCATGGACCAGACCAATATTTTGTCGGAAGTCACGCACAAGCGTAGGATTTCCGCCTTGGGTCCTGGCGGTCTGTCGCGCGATCGTGCTGGTTTTGAAGTTCGTGACGTGCACTATACCCACTATGGTCGTTTGTGCACCATCGAAACTCCTGAAGGCCCGAATATCGGTCTGATTTCTTCGTTGTGTGTGTTTGCAAAAATCAATGACTTAGGTTTCATTGAGACACCTTATCGCGAAGTGAAGGATGGCGTGGTTGACTTTAAGAATCCGCCAGTTTATCTCACTGCTGAATTGGAAGAAGATAAGATCATCGCTCAAGCCACCACACCTTTGGACGAGAATGGTCGTTTCATTGAGAAAGACATCAAAGCACGTTATGTGGCTGATTATCCTATCGTTTCGCCTGAAGAAATCAACCTGATGGATGTCGGTCCCAACCAAATTGCCTCCATCGCCGCTTCCTTGATTCCGTTCTTGGAGCATGACGATGCCAACCGTGCTTTGATGGGATCGAACATGATGCGTCAGGCTGTACCTTTGATGAATCCAGAAAGTCCCATCGTCGGCACCGGTATCGAACGCTCAGTTGCCAAGGATTCGCGCGTTTTGATTACCGCAGAAGGCGAGGGAGAAGTCATTTTCGTTGATTCCACAAAGATTACGATTCGTTACGACCGTACTGATGAGCAGCGTTTGGTGAGCTTTGATGACGATGTGAAGACATACGAACTGACCAAGTATGTACGCACCAATCAGAACACCAGTATCAACCTCAAGCCGATTGTCCGCAAGGGCGACCATGTGACCTTTGGCCAGATTCTGACCGAAGGCTACGGCACCCAGAACGGTGACCTGGCTTTGGGCCGCAACCTGAAAGTGGCTTTCATGCCGTGGAAGGGTTATAACTACGAGGACGCCATCGTCATTTCGGAGCGCATTGTGAAGGAAGACCTGTTCACTTCTGTCCACATCGAGGAGTTCACCCTTGAGGTTCGCGACACGAAGCGCGGTCTGGAAGAGTTGACCAACGACATCCCGAACGTGAGCACCGATGCCACCAAGGATTTGGATGAGCACGGCTTGATTCGCGTGGGTGCCGAGGTGAAGGAAGGCGACATCCTTGTGGGTAAGATTACCCCGAAGGGCGAAACCGACCCGACCCCGGAGGAGAAACTGCTCCGCGCCATCTTCGGCGACAAGGCTGGCGACGTGAAGAACGCCTCGTTGAAGGCTGGTCCTTCGATGAAGGGTGTGGTCATTGGGAAGCGTTTGTTCTCGCGTCTGCAAAAAGACCGCAAGGCTCGTGCCAAGGACAAGGAAGATATCGCCAAGATTGATGCCGCTTGCCAGAAGGAACTTGTTGCCTTGAAGGGCGTGTTGGTTGAGAAACTGCTCGTTTTGTTGAATGGCATTTCTTCAACTGGAGTTTCCAACAACTTCAAGGAAGTCATCGTCCCCAAGAAGACGAAGTTTACGGCCAAGATTTTGTCGGACATCGACTATCTGACTGTCAACCCGAACAAGTGGACATCGGACGAGAGAAAGAACAAGCTCATCGGTGCCATCATCGACAACTATACCGTGAAACACAAGGAAATCGAAGGCCGCTACAACCGCGAGAAATACGTGGCTAGCGTTGGCGATGAACTCCCGAATGGCATCGTGCAGATGGCCAAAGTCTATGTGGCCAAGAAGCGCAAGCTGATGATTGGCGACAAGATGGCCGGTCGTCACGGCAACAAGGGTATCGTTTCAAGAATCGTTCGTGCCGAGGACATGCCGTTCCTCGCTGATGGTACACCTGTCGATATCGTATTGAACCCGTTGGGCGTGCCTTCGCGTATGAACTTGGGTCAGATTTACGAGACCGTGCTCGGTTGGGCCGGTCACGAGCTTGGCTTGAAGTTCGCGACTCCGATTTTCGATGGTGCCACTCTTGAAGAGATCAACGGATACATGGCCAAGGCGGGCTTGCCGGCTAACGGCCGTATGCAACTCTATGATGGTGAGACGGGTGAGCCTTTCGACCAGCCTGCCACTGTGGGTTACATTTACATGTTGAAGTTGCACCACATGGTCGATGACAAGATGCACGCACGCTCTATCGGACCTTACTCGTTGATTACGCAGCAACCTCTAGGCGGTAAGGCTCAGTTTGGTGGTCAGCGTTTCGGTGAGATGGAAGTCTGGGCTTTGGAGGCCTTCGGTGCCAGCAACGTGCTTCAGGAGATCCTGACCGTGAAGTCGGACGACGTGAATGGTCGCGCCAAGGCATACGAGTCCATCGTGAAAGGTGACAACATGCCTGTGCCGAGCATCCCTGAATCCTTCAACGTGCTCATCCACGAGCTCCGTGGCTTGGGCTTGGAGATTACCTTCAAGGATAAGGAAGGTAGAGCCTTGAATTGATGTTAAATGCTAGGATAAAAAAATTGAAATATGGCAACAAATAATATTGTAAACAGCAACTTCGCTAGCATAACGGTGAGTTTGGCCTCGCCCGAATCGATTCTTGCGCGTTCGCATGGAGAGGTTCTGAAGCCTGAAACAATCAACTACCGTACATACAAACCCGAGCGCGATGGCTTGTTCTGCGAGAGGATTTTTGGTCCCGTGAAGGACTGGGAATGCCACTGCGGAAAGTACAAGCGCATCAGGTACAAGAACATCATTTGCGACCACTGCGGCGTTGAGGTGACCGAGAAGAAAGTTAGGCGTGAGCGCATGGGACACATCTCGTTGGTGGTTCCTGTGGCTCACATCTGGTACTTCCGCTCGTTGCCGAATAAAATCGGAGCCTTGTTGGGTATTCCCACCAAGAAGCTCGATGCTGTCATTTACTATGAACGTTACGTAATCATCCAAGGTGGCGCTTTGGAAGGCAAGGAGATCCCGAACGACAACGAAGGTCGCAAGGTGACTAAGTTGGAATTCCTGAGCGAGGAAGAATACCTCGACCTGATGGAAATGCTTCCGATTGAAAACCAGTATCTGCCTGAAGATGACCCGAATAAGTTCATTGCCAAGATGGGTGCCGAGGCTATCTATGACTTGCTATCGCGCCTCAATCTTGACGAAGAAGCCAACCGGCTTCGTGCGGAGGCCAACGAGGTGAAGGCTCAGCAACGCAAGCAGGACTTGCTGAAACGCCTGCAGGTGTTTGAGGCGTTCCGTGAGGCCAACACCCATATTGAGAATCGTCCGGAATGGATGATTGTGAAGGTGGTTCCGGTAATTCCGCCGGAGCTGCGTCCTCTCGTCCCGTTGGATGGCGGTCGTTTCGCCACCTCTGACTTGAACGACCTTTACCGTCGCGTCATCATCCGTAACAACCGTCTGAAGCGTTTGATGGAAATCAATGCTCCTGACGTGATTATGCGTAATGAGAAGCGTATGTTGCAGGAGGCTGTCGATTCCTTGTTCGACAACTCCCGTAAGTCGAGTGCGGTGAAAACCGAATCGAACCGTCCGCTCAAGTCATTGAGTGACAGCTTGAAAGGTAAGCAAGGCCGCTTCCGTCAGAACTTGCTCGGTAAGCGTGTCGACTACTCTGGCCGTTCGGTTATTGTGGTCGGTCCCGACTTGAATATGAACGAATGCGGTCTGCCTAAGGACATGGCCGCCGAACTGTTCAAGCCGTTTGTTATCCGCAAACTTATTGAGCGCGGCATCGTCAAGACCGTGAAATCGGCCAAGAAGATTGTCGACCGTAAGGATCCCGTCGTTTGGGACATCCTTGAGAATATCCTGAAGGGTCATCCGATTCTTCTGAACCGTGCTCCTACGCTGCACCGTCTGGGTATCCAGGCTTTCCAGCCGAAACTTATCGAAGGTAAGGCCATCCGTCTGCACCCCTTGGTGTGTACGGCTTTCAACGCTGACTTCGATGGTGACCAGATGGCTGTCCACGTTCCGTTGGGTAACGCAGCCGTGCTTGAGGCCCAGATTCTGATGCTGGCTTCGCACAATATCCTGAATCCTTCGAATGGCGCGCCTATCACGCTGCCTTCGCAGGATATGGTTTTGGGCTTGTATTATATCACCAAACCGCGCAAGAGTACTCCAGAACATCCCGTGAAGGGTGAGGGCATGTCGTTCTATTCGCCAGAGGAAGTCATCATTGCCCACAATGAGGGTCGTGCCGACATGCACGCCATCATTAAGGTTAGGGTGACTGTTCGCGAAGAGGACAAACTTGTCAAAAAGCTTGTTGAGACTACCGTGGGTCGTGTCATCTTTAACCAGGTTGTGCCTGACGATTTCGGCTATATCAACGAACTGCTCACCAAGAAATCGCTTCGTACCATCGTGGGTGATATGGTGAGAATGGAAGGTACTGCTGTGACTACCAAGTTCTTGGACGACATCAAGAATATGGGTTACTATCAAGCTTACAAGGGCGGCTTGTCATTCAATTTGGGCAACGTCCTAGTTCCCGAAATGAAAGGCAACCTCATTGCTGACGCCAACTCGAAGGCTGCCGAAATTCGCGAGTTCGAGAAGATGGGCTTTATGGGTCCCAACGAGCGTTACAACCAGATTGTTGACCTTTGGACGGATGTTAATGCCAAGCTCACCCAAGAGGTGATGAAGGTGTTGTCGAGCGACGACCAGGGCTTCAATCCTGTGTACATGATGCTTCACTCTGGCGCTCGTGGTTCCGAGGCTCAGGTGTCGCAGCTTTGCGGCATGAGAGGTCTGATGGCCAAGCCTATGAAGGCTGGCTCGGGAGGCTCGGAAATCATTGAAAACCCGATTCTTTCCAACTTCCAAGAAGGTCTGTCCGTGTTGGAGTACTTCATCTCCACGCACGGTGCCCGTAAGGGTCTGGCCGATACCGCTTTGAAGACTGCTGACGCTGGTTATCTGACCCGTCGTTTGGTTGACGTGGCGCACGACGTCATCATCACCGAGAAGGACTGCGGTACTTTGCGCGGCATGACCATCTCGCGTGGTGAAGAAATCAAGGAACCTGGCAAGCACTCCTTATTATATGACCGCATCCTTGGCCGTGTGGCCTTGCACGACGTGTTCCATCCTCAAACGGGTGAACTCATCGTGGCCAGCGGCGAGGAAATCAACGAAGCCATTGCTGAGGCCATTGACGAGTCGCCGTTGGAGAGTGTGGAAATCCGTTCCGTGCTGACTTGTGAGTCGAAGCGTGGTGTATGCGCCAACTGCTATGGCCGCAACTTGTCATCGGCCAAGCTCGTGCAAAAGGGTGAAGCTGTGGGCGTTATCGCTGCCCAATCCATCGGTGAGCCTGGTACCCAGTTGACCTTGCGTACCTTCCACCAAGGTGGTAAGGCATCAAAGGGCCTGGTGGCCAACAGTACCGATGCCAAGTACGATGGTTATCTTGAAATCGATGAACTTCGTTCCGTTGAGGTCGACAAGGATGGTGATAAGTATCAGGTGGTTATTGGTCGTTCGGCAGAATTGAAGTTGCATGACAATAACACTGACGTTGTTCTGATGACGACTAATATTCCATATGGAGCCAAGCTGTTCTTCAAGTCGGGAGACCAAGTGAAGAAGGGCGACAAGATTTGCGAATGGGATCCCTACAATGCCACCATCATCTCGGAGCACAGCGGCCGCGTCCGTTTCCAGAATGTGATTGAAGGTGTTACCTATCGTAATGAGACCATTGCTGAGACTGGCTTTAATGAGCGTGTCATCATTGAGGGTCGTCGTGGCGCCAAGAATCCTCTCATCGATATCGTTGACGAGAACGGTGAGTCTATCGTTTCCTATGACTTGCCTGTGGATGCTCACGTTGTCGTTGAAGAGAACGAACAGGTTTCCGCTGGTGACCAGTTGGTGCGTATTCCGCGTAACGTCTCAGGCGGCGGCGATATCACAGGCGGTTTGCCGCGTGTGCAAGAGCTGTTCGAGGCACGTAACTCCATCGATCCGGCCATTGTTTCTGAAATCGATGGTATCGTTCACCTTGAGAAGAAGCTCAAGCGCGGTAACCGTGAGGTTGTGGTCACAGCCAGAACGGGCGAGGAGAAGCGTTATCTGATTCCTACTTCGAAGCAGATTCTGGCACAGGAAAATGACTTCGTGAAAGCTGGACAGCCGCTTTCGGAAGGTGTCATCACACCTAACAGCATCTTGGCCATCATGGGTCCGATGAAGGTGCAGGAATACATCGTCAACGAGGCTCAGAGCGTGTATCGTCAGCAAGGTGTGGTCATCAACGACAAGCACTTTGAGGTCATCGTACGTCAGATGATGCGTAAGGTCGAGATTCTTGATCCAGGCGATACCCGTTTCTTGCAAGGCGAGTTGGTCAATAAACTGACTTTCCAAGAGGAGAACGATGATATCTACGGCAAGTTCTTTGTGGAGGACAATGGTGCTTCCGACAAGCTGCAAAAGGGCGAAATCGTTTCAGCAATGAAGCTCCGCGAGGAAGAATCTGCCCTGAAGCGTAAGGACTTGACATTGCCTACCGTGCGTCCGGCTCGTCCAGCCACGGCCACCCAAGTGCTGCAAGGTATTACCCGTGCGGCTTTGGCTACCGACAGCTTCATCTCGGCGGCATCCTTCCAGGAAACCACCAAGGTGCTGACCAACGCTGCCATCGCTGCTAAATCGGATTATCTGCTTGGCATGAAGGAGAATGTGATCGTTGGTCACAAGATTCCTGCGGGTACAGGTTTGCGCGAATACGAAGATTTGATTGTTGGCTCCCGTGATGAGTATGAGGAGCTGCAAGAAAAGGCCGCTAACTAATTGTAAATGAATCTGGCGGGGATGGCTGGAAGGTTATCCCCGCTTTTTAATTTGAATACAATATGGAAAACAATCAGAAAAACCAATTGAACATTGAAATCAGCGACGAAGTGGCTGAAGGCAAATATTCCAATCTTGCTATTATTACCCATTCACCTAATGAGTTCATCGTTGACTTTGCACAGATGATGCCAGGTACTCCCAAGGCTAAGGTGCGTTCAAGAGTAATCTTGAATCCTTTGAACGCCAAACGTTTGTATAAGGCTTTAGCGGATAACATTGCCAAATACGAGCAGCAATATGGCACCATTCAAGATGTTGGCGGCAATGTTGCCCCCTTCACGATGGGTATGCCTACAGCACAGGCTTAACAGGATTGTCTGTGCGTCTTGTAAAAGACGTCGAATAATGAAAATCCCCACAATACCAAATGGCGTTGCGGGGATTTATTTGATGGTCCGTCAGTAAAGCAACCCAAACATCCATAGCGGGATTTTATTTCCATAGCCCACCTCGGTTTCATCGATGGCCAAATAGCTGTCAGGAATGTCCTTGATTTGGTCAAAACTTTTCTTGCGCCCACCCACTTCGAAGAGGTATTTTCCGTCTACAAGAAAATCTCCCTTTGGAGGATAGGTCACTTGATGCGACTGGCTCAACTGGTTCAGGAAGAACAACTCCCGCATTGTGCCTATGTTGGGCTGCATAGAGAAAGCATTCATGAGGTTGGTGTTGTTGAGGTAAATCTTCTCGGGTCGCGACAGGTCGGAGAGTTTCCTTGGCGTGTCGGTGAGTAACGATAGTAACCCCGCCTTTTCCAAGGCATACAACATCTTCAGCCCTTGGTTTCTGTCGGTATCCAACTCGCGGTAAAGTTCTGACATATTGGGCTTTTGCGGCACTTGTTCGGCCAAAATCATAAACATCTTTTTGGCTTTCTTGATGGTGGATTGCTCCACATTCTCAATGACGGCATAATCGCTTTCCAAAATGTGGTTGACCACGTTCTGCAATCGGTTGGCATACCCTTCGTAAACGTCTTTGTAGAAAGGATAATACCCCATTTTGAGATACTGGACGAATGCGGGCAGCACCTTGAAACCATCGCTGATGATTTCCGTGGCGATGCTTTTGTGCTTTTTCAGCAAGTCCTTCAACTCGATGACTGGGATGTCCTTGATGCCTTCAAACTTCAGATATTCGCGGAACGAAAGCCCCGTCAAGGTGTATTCCATCAGCCTTCTTGAGAGGTCGCCTTTGCCTTTTTCCATTTTGAGCATCGACGAGCCGGTGTAGGCAACGTAAAGTCCGGGGTAGTTGTCGTTGAGGTTCTTCAGTACGGTCTGCCATGAGTCTAAATAATGAATCTCGTCAAGGAAAAGATACCGTCCGCCGTAGGCATAGTAGTCCTCCACGACATCCGCAAAAGTGTGTGTCGCAAACCAAAGGTCGTCCAACGAAGCGTATAGCACTTCCGACGTGTCAGGGAAAGCCTCTTTGATGTGCTGGAGCATTAGCGTGGACTTGCCGGTGCCTTTCGGGCCTTTGATGCCGATAAGTCTGTCTCTCCAGTCGATTTTCTCGAACAGGTATCGCTTGAAGTCGGTAGAAGTGGCTTGAAGCTTCCTGTCCAAGACTTTCTGCAGATATTCTATTGAGTTCATGGTAGTCGTATTTTGCCCGCAAAGATACAAATAATATTTCAAAACACAATATTTTTGCAAAAAATAGTATCTGAAAACACTAAAAATTTCAAAAAATAATGTTTATAAATACTAAAATAATATCAATAATAGTGTTTCTAAACACTAATTTTAAAATCCTGTATCCCAAACTTGTAATATCATGTTTTTTTCGTTTCTTTGCAATCTCAAACAACTAAAACAGAATCGATATGAACAGAACTTTGAAGGCAATAGCAGTCCTAATGCTGATGATGGTTTTTGCGGTAAGTTGTACAAAACAGCCAAATAATGTCAGTGGAAACTACAATGGCCACGATTATGTGGACTTGGGTTTGCCGAGTGGAACGTTGTGGGCCACTTGCAATGTGGGTGCCGACAAACCTGAAGGTTATGGTGATTATTTCGCATGGGGCGAGACGGAATCGAAAACAGTTTATGATTGGACTACCTACAAGTATTGCAAAGGGGATTTCGACCAATTGACCAAGTACTGCCAAGAGGCCGGCTATGGCTATGATGGTTATACCGATGATTTGTATGATTTACAACCATCAGATGACGCGGCCACGGTGAATTGGGGCGAGGGCTGGCGCATGCCGAGCGCAAGTGAAGGCGATGAATTGCTGAGTCAATGCGAACTTAAAAGAGACACGGTGAATGGCGTACCAGGATTGCGCATTGTTGGAACAAATGGCAACACGATCTTTCTGCCTTCAGGAGGTGCGAAAGGAGACTTCGTTGGTCCTTCCCCCGAGTCTTTGCAAGTGGGTGGCCACGGCTATTATTGGGTCAATGAAAGATGTTATGCTTTTAATAATCAGATGGTTGGGTGCTACGATCACATGGCGAATTTCATCAGTTCTCCTGTCGTGAATAGTACTGGAGGATGGACAAATCGTAGTATTGGTATGTCTATCCGAGCAGTGCGTTCAGCGGAATGATTCTTTATGCAATATATAAACGCTAATTGTATAATTCGGCATTTCAACCTTGCCAAATCACGCTTTTTTTTAGTTTCTCTGCAAAGTCTAAACCAATAAAAGATGAACAAATTCATAAAGGCCATAACAGCCATGATGCTAATGATAGCGTTGATAATGATAACGGGCTGTGAAAAAGAAAATATGTTTTATAAACATGGCTTTTATGACTTGGGCCTGCCAAGTGGTAATTTGTGGGCTACATGTAATGTGGGTGCTGATTCACCGGAAGAATATGGAGACTATTTTGCATGGGGAGAAACGAACCATAATGTTTTTTACAATTGGACGAATTATTTATATTGTGATGGTAGTGAAAGGACTTTGACAAAGTACTGCAATAATCCGAGTTTTGGTTTGAATGGTTTTGTTGACTCATTGGATGTTCTGGAGACTGTTGATGATGTTGCGAATACTCGTTGGGGTGGTGATTGGCGCACACCGACGGCATATGATTGGTATGAGCTGTATCGGTACACTACTCATCATTGGGCCGATATGAATGGAGTGAACGGGGTACTATTTGTGGGGGAGAAAGGTTTGGGGATCTTTCTCCCTGCGGCGGGTATTATGATTGGCGATAGTTTGGAATATGATGGTGTCTATGGCTATTATAATTCCAATCAGATAGAAACCATTCTGGATCCCTCACGCGCTATACAGTTTGTTATTGGTGCGGATGAATGCTCTTATGGGCGAAACTATTATCGTTATTGCGGACGAACCGTTCGTCCGGTGCGTTCCGCAGAATGATTGATAAAGGCTTTTATTATGTCAATCTCTCAATTATAGTTTCTCAACATTTCTTGTTGACGGCCTGAAAGGCCAAAAGCCAATAGTCCAGGGCAACGCCCTGGATAAATGATGCGATGCCACGACAACCGTTATTTGTTTTAGGTTTCGCCCTGAAAGGGCAAAAGCATTATGGTCAATCAGATAACACGTATCGTTCATCATATTCGACCTTGTAGTGCTTCAGAAAATCCAGATACTCCTTCCGAAATGACGATTTTGCATGGTGAGCCTTTTGATTCTTCATATAATTGATTGTTTTTGGCAATACGGACTCGCTAATTGAAAAAGCGGCGTAACCACCTTGCCAGGCAAAATGTCGATATCTGTCGTCGATGGTCTTAATCCATCTGCTACTGTTCCGCT
>JAEEGJ010023411.1_pt1 | contig 12964 bp, 12 predicted proteins | sample 8958761 | NCBI WGS metagenome assembly JAEEGJ01 (sample SAMN16246546, study PRJNA631951) | gut metagenome | biome: gut microbiome; feature: rumen; material: RS-attached | host: Bos | place: Iran: Karaj | collected 2018-10
CTTATCTGATACTGTAAGTTCTCCCTTTGCAAGGCCCTTCTTAACTGCCTTGTCTGTTACTGAAGTGATGTATGTGTATCTCTCATTTGTGATTAGAGATTCTGCATCATCATCGAGGCTTTCTTCAACCTGCTTTGTAACAGCCTCGATTTCTTTAAGCTGATCGGATGTGAGATGAAGCTCTTTTACAGCCTTCTCGTCTCTCTCAAAAGCCTTAACAGCGTTCCAGCGAAGGAACTTCTCATCGCTGCGATCCTTAATGATCTCTTCGATCTTCTCAACCGCCGTCTTAACTTCGCCTGTAAGGAAATTCATATTGTGAGTTACTTTTCCTGTCTTTGCAGCTGTGACAGCTTTTTTAACAAGGTCCTGTGTACCCTCACTCTTAAGTGCCGAGAGCTCGACAACTTCACATCCAAGTGCCTGTGAAAGAGCCTTAACATCAATCTTGTCACCGTTCTTGCGAACAAGATCCATCATGTTGAGAGCAACAACTGTAGGAATATTAAGCTCGAGGAGCTGCGTTGTAAGGTAGAGATTACGCTCGATGTTTGTTCCGTCAACGATATTGATGATGGCATCAGGCTTCTCTGTTACAAGGTAAGTTCTTGAAACAACCTCCTCCAGTGTATACGGTGAAAGAGAATAGATTCCCGGAAGATCCTGGATCACAACATCCCTGTACTCATCTCCCTTAAGTTTACCTTCTTTCTTTTCTACAGTAACGCCGGGCCAGTTACCCACGTACTGTCTGCTTCCTGTAAGATCATTAAAAAGTGTTGTTTTACCACTGTTGGGGTTACCCGCAAGTGCAATCTTTATTTCCATTTATAGCCTCCTGATATGTGATCGTGTAATAAATTATTCAACCTCTACAAACTCTGCATCAGCCTTGCGAACCGTAAGCTCGTATCCTCTGACTGTTAGTTCGATGGGGTCACCCAGTGGTGCAACCTTTCTTACGTAAACTTCTGCTCCCTTGGTCAGTCCCATATCCATGATCCTGCGCCTTGTGGGGCCTTCGCCATGGAGTTTAACAACTTTGGCATTCTGACCAATCTCCACATCTCTAAGTGTTTTCATCGTTTTCTCCCTCTATTTGATATTTTTAGTACCAACATAAAATTACCCGCATCAGATATAGATGCGGTTTGCGAGTGTCTTATCAAGAGCTATGCGGCTATCCTTGACATTCACTATCAGATTTCCACCATTCTTATTAACGATTGAAATCTCTTCTCCGGTTACAAATCCCAAAGTAGCAAGGTGCTGTTTGGTTTCATCATTTCCTGTGATCTTCCGGATCTTAAGAAGCTGTCCGCTATCTGCAAAAGTAAGTGGCATCATGAATACCTCTCTTTCTGAACAAACTCTTCTGTTAGCTCTAGGTATCTTATGTTATCAGCAGCTAACTAATTCATTATTAGGATATTCCGTGTTCCGCTTGTTGTCAATTGCTAACAGATAATTTTTATCAGTTTCATCATTTTTATAATAATAAAAAGTACTGATGCGGATATTTTTGTACAATCTGCATCAGTACTGGTTTTGCGCAATTATATTTTGTTAGTCTTAACTAATATGCTTGATACTATTTATCACGCATTCTCTCGATAGCATCCATGGCCAGTCTGCTTCTCTCACACTCTGAAGCGGAAAGAGAAATCTGCCATGCAAGCGGGCTACCCTTCATATGCTCTGAAGCATAGGAAAGACCGTTTGTCCTCTCATCCAGGAAAGGCCTGTCAATCTGGTTCGGATCTCCAAGGAGAATGATCTTGGTGTCCTTACCTGCTCTGGTGATGATACCCTTAGCCTGAGTAGGTGTCATGTTCTGAGCCTCATCAATGATGAGGAATGTCTTGAGGATTGATCTTCCTCTGATAAAGTTGAGTGCCTCGCACTGAACTATTCCTCTCTCAAATACCTCATCCGTCTTGCCCTGCAGCTCCTTCTCATCTTTGTAACGCTCCTCTTCATTGGAGTCTATGAGCTGTTCAAGATTATCAATGATAGGTCTCATGAGCGGTGAGATCTTCTCCTGCTCATCACCGGGTAAAAATCCGATGTCATCATCAAACTGTGAATTGGGTCTGCACACCAGGATCCTCCTGTATTCCCCGGTAGGACGATTGATCATCTTCTCAAGACCTACTGCCAGTGAATAGAATGTCTTGGCGGTTCCTGCCATACCCTTGACGATAACAAGCGGTGCGACATCTGCCGGCTGCATAAGTGCCTCCTGAAGGAAGTACTGTCCGGCATTCCTTGGTTTAACACCGTAAGGCTGGCTCTTTTCATACTCAAGCTTCTTGATAAAGCCCTTGCAGACACGACCCATCTGGGTCTTGCCAACTGACTGGTCAGCTCTTACTACAACAAACTCATTTTCATATAAATCAGGCTTGTACTGTTTCCCCTCCTCATCACAACAGTAAACGGCGTCAACAGGGATTCCTTTTTTCTTGAAATCCTTAAAGAGATCCTCAGGAGCATAGACATCAATCCTGCCCATGTACTGCTCGCCGCCTCCTGCAACCTGCTCGGTTGTAAAATCTTCTGACTTGATATTAAGAAGCTGAGCCTTAATACGCATCAGAATGTCCTTAGTTACCAGAATAACCTGTTCCTTGTTGCTCTCCTTAAGTCCTTTGCATACCTTGAGTATGCGGTTGTCAGACTTGTACTCTGACATGTCTTTGGGAAGCTCAACATCCTTAAAGTTCTTCTCAACTCTGAGAAGTCCTCCGTTGTCAAGCTCTACACCCGCAACCAGATCCCCTTGTCCTCTGAGCTGTTCGAGAATCCTTATAGCTTCTCTTACATTGGCTCCACGCTCACCTTCATCTCTCTTGTGCGTGTCCAGCTCCTCCAAGACTACCAGCGGAAGAACGACCTCGTTATCATCAAAGCACTTGAGAGCATGGGGTGCTTGAATCAAAACGTTGGTGTCCAGTACGTAGATCTTCTTCATGCGTAGGTCCCCCTCTATTTGTATGACTTTGAAATCATTATACCATATATTGTGGTAATGCAACATAAAATAAAAAAAGAGCCTGTATCAAAATATGATACAGGACTCTTATCGTTGTTATTATGATCAGAACTCGCAGGACTGTGGTGTTCTTGGATAAGGTATTACGTCACGGATATTTTCTACGCCTGTTAAGTACATGATAAGACGCTCAAATCCCATACCGAATCCGCTGTGGATGCATCCGCCGTATCTTCTGGTATCAAGGTACCAGTCGATGCCTTCCTTATCAACGCCCATCTCATCCATTCTCTCTATGAGCTTGTCGAGATTCTCTTCTCTCTGGCTTCCTCCCATAAGTTCTCCTGCCTGAGGAACAAGGAGGTCAACTGCTGCAACTGTCTTGTTGTCAGGATTTACCTTCATGTAGTAAGCCTTGATGTCCTTGGGCCAGTCAGTTACAAATACAGGTCCGCCGAAGTAATCTACGATATATTTCTCATGCTCTTTTGCAAGGTCTTCTTCGTAATCAGGCTTGAAATCCCACTTAACATCAGCTTTTTTAAGAATATCGATGACATCGTGGTGTTTGATTCTTGTGAAATCAGTATTTACGATGTTGTCGAGTTTCTCTTTAAGTCCCTTGGCAACAAACTTGTCGCAGAAATCAATTTCCTCAGGGCACTTGTCGCAGACATACTTAACAACATACTTAAGCATCTCTTCTTCGATATCCATAAGGCCGTCAAGATCGCAGAAAGCCATCTCAGGCTCGATCATCCAGAACTCATTTGCATGAGTCTGAGTGTTTGAATTCTCTGTTCTGAAGGTTGGTCCGAAGGTGTAGATGTCACCGAAAGCCATTGCAAAGGTCTCACCCTGAAGCTGGCCTGAACCTGTGATAAACGCCTGCTTACCGAACAGATCCTTCTTGAAATCAACCTTACCGTCCTCAGTCTTTGGAAGATCATTCATGTTAAGAGTTGTGATCTTGAACATCTGATCTGAACCTTCACAGTCAGCGCAGGTGATAAGAGGTGTATGAACATATACATATCCTCTCTCCTGGAAATAGCTGTGAATAGCCATTGCTGCAACGCTTCTTACTCTGAATACCGCACTGAAAAGGTTGGTACGTGGACGAAGATGTGCAACAGTTCTAAGGAACTCTCTTGTATGTCTCTTGGGCTGGATCGGATAATCCTCCGGGCAATCACCCAAAAGCTCAACGCTTGTAGCTTTTACTTCAAAAGGCTGCTTATTCTCGGGAGTAAGTACCAGTGTTCCGACAACCTTAACACTTGCACCGACACCAATCTTGGAAGCATCAGCGAAATTAGACAGCTCCTTGTCGTATACTACCTGTAAATTCTCGAAAAATGAGCCATCGTTAATATTAAGGAATCCAAAATTTGACTGTGCTCTGTTGGTCCTTACCCATGCGCATACAGTCACTTCCTTTGATGCATACTCAGATGTTTTAGTAAATAACTCCCTGATTTTAGTCCTCATCTTTTTTTCTCCTCAAAATAATACTATTAAGAAATATTATCACCTTTCGCGAATATTGCAAAGAGTTTTAATAGCAGTTATCAGCCTTTCGTTTGCATTATGATCTTTGATTGCTATGCGATAATACCCCTTATCAAGGCCTTCAAAAGTTTTGCAGTCCCTGATCAGTATTTTCTGCTGAAGCAGCCTGTTATACAGATCTTCATCGCTCCTGATCAGAATGAAATTGGTATCAGACGGGTAGGTGCTTATTCCGATCTGCTCAAGTTCATCTGCCAGATATGCTCTTTCTCTCCGGATCACTTCAAGAGATTCTCCTGTAAAAGAGCTTTCTCCTGTAATTTCAGCGCACCTTATCCCTGCGCGATCCGCAAACACCGACATGTTCCATTCAGGCAAAAAGTGCCTCAGTCTTCCTGCATTTTCCGCGGAGGTTATTGCAAATCCAACTCTCACTCCCGGTATGGAAAAGAGCTTTGTATAGGCATCTACCACAAAGAGATTCGAATATTCACCAATGAAATCCCTCGCGCTTACCTGGATTTCTTCACAATCTCTTTTACCGGATAATCTAAAGAAGCATTCATCTACAATGAGCGTAGCACCGACTGCCCTGCATTTATCCATTGTCTTAACCAGTATGCTTTCCAGTATCAGCCTGCCTGTGGGATTGTTAGGGTTTCCAAGAATAACAAGGTCGACATCATCTGTTATTGCGTCTATAAAGTCCTCATTCAGGACAAAGCCATCTGCCTCTCGGAGCAGAAAGTTCCCAGTAGCACAGTCTTTGACAGCACCGAGTGCATGCTCATAGCCATAGAAGCTCGGGATGGGTAAAAGAGCTTTCTTCGGCCTTACCATATTTACTATAGCCATGAGCAGCTCTGATGCTCCATTACCACCTACAATGTTTTCTGCCGTGAACTTCGCATTCTTCTGAGAAAGCCTGTTCTCCGCTTTTGCCACAGCTGTAACAAATTCGCTCTGCATAATATCAGGATAGTTTGAGACCTGATCCGCTGCAGTTTTAATCTCATCAAGAACCTGCACCGGGCATGGAAGCGGATTTAAGCTCACTGAAAAATCCAGTTCTATTTTCTTGTCATAAATCTCTCCGCCGTGTAACATACAAGCTCCTGATCAGATCTCTGCGCTCCTGCCATCGGTCACCATTTTCATAGCCTTGCCGATTGGATGATAAAGCACCAGCATGATAACAAAGTTGCCAACGCAGTGGATGAAATCCCATGGAATTCCTGCAATCCACCAGGTAACGGCAGCTCTTACTCCTGCCATAAAACCACCGCTGGTAGCTCCGATCACAAAGTAAGGGATTGAACAAAGTGCTCCGAAGCAAAGGCCGAAAATTCCTGAAACCACTGCCCAGAAAATGGCTGATGTGTTCTTCCTGAAGGTCCATGCTATGGTCACCAGTAAAGGCCACGCATAGAGATACATGATCCACCACAGATGAACGCCATAGACAGCTCCCTCGATCAATATAAAAACAGGGACTACTGCCATGATCTTCCAGCCAAAATACAATGTAAACATAATGAGCCAAAAGCTCGTGGTCTCAAGGTTTGGCATTCCGCTCAGAGCAAACTTCGAGACCTCGATAATGGCAACCATTATGCCTATCTGTGCTATATCGATTACTCTTAATTTACTGTGCAAGTTCGTAAACCCACGCATAAGTATCTCCATCAGTTACAGGTTGTGCATCTGCGCCATACTGGCCGTATTCACCATTAACATATAATGCCCAGTATGCTCCGTCCTCTGTAAAGCTTGCGCGCTCTTCGTTCACATACTCAACCATGATTCCGTATTCACTCTCGGTTCCCTGATAGCTGAAGCCTGATCCGTTAGAAGCAAGTTCATCCATAGCCTGTTTCAAATACTCTGCATCGGTTGCAAAGTCATAGTCATGAACATCACCGTTTGAATTTTTAACCTCTATGATGATTCTCTTGGCACCGGTGCTGGTAGAGGGCTTATTAAAGAAAAATACCACTCCGAAAATTGCGATAAGCGCCACCAGAACAATGCCGCCAATGATAATACCTTTTTTGTTACTGTTTTTCATAATCTTTCTCCTCCTTAAAGTCACTAATTATCTATAATACAGAATGCTGATAACCAAAGCAAGAAACAGCATCAGCATAACGCAAAGAGTTTCCGTGGCATACATAAGCCTGCAGGCTCTTTTTATGTCTTTTCTCTCAATGGGTCTTGTATCATCCCCTATATAGGGCTTTTTAACCACCTTGCCAAAATAACTGGCATCTCCTGCAAGCCTTACAGAAAGCGCTCCTGCAAGAGTACTCTCGGTCTGAGCGGAATTCGGGGATTTGTGGTTATAGCGATCCCTTCCAAATATCCTTGCAGCTCCTTTTGCCGAGTACTCTTTTCCCATAAAAAGAGATGCGCCTATCATCAGAAGCGCGCTTATCCTTGCGGGAATAAAGTTAAAGACATCATCCATCTTGGCAGCAAACTTCCCGAAATACTCATACCTGTCATTGTGATAGCCCAGCATGGAATCCATGGTGTTTACCGCCTTATATACAAGTCCGAAAACTGCTCCGCCAAGGAAACAGTAAATAAAAGGTGCAATGACTCCATCCGAAGTATTCTCAGCAACAGTCTCAACTGTAGCTCTTATCACTCCGTCTTCATCCAGAACATCCGTATCGCGTCCGACGATCATTGATACTGCTTTCTGACCGGCTTTAAGGCCTTCATCTTCAAGTGCTTTATACACTTTCATGCTCTCATCCTTAAGGCTCTTTGCTGCGAGGCAATATGCCGTGAGCACTGCCTCTACCGCAATTCCAAGGTAGCTGCTGTAAAGGTGTGTAAAGAACCAGATTGCAAAACCGCATGTAAAGGTAAGTGTGACAACGATCAGCCACAATAAAGCTCCCAGAACAAACTCCTTTTTGGGGTTCCTTGTCTTTTCCTTGATCTCTTTTCCAAGAAAAGCTCTGTCCAAAAGAGATATGAGTCTGCCCATAAGTCTTACGGGATGAGGCATCCGGTGCGGATCTCCGACGATCCTGTCTATTAAAAATCCAATAAAAAACGCTATAAAATGTTCTATCATAATCTGACCACAAAGAAGCATACAGCAAGCACAAGAAGGCCGATCAGCTCTCCTCTTGCAACAAACATGCCTGCCGTATCTCCTGTAACTCCGCCGAATTTCTTATTGCAAAGATAAGCATAGTAAAAACAAAAAATGATGAGAGCCAGAAATGCAAAAGCTCCTGCCATCAGATTTATGTATATCATAAAAAGTCCGGAGACAGAAGCCAGAAACGTCAAAAACATAAAGTCGGCGCTTCCCGGCTTTCCCGCTTCTCTGCTGAGCATACCGTCACTCTTTGCCTTTGGAAGGACAAGACTCAAAACTCCGCAAAGGGCTCTTACAAACACGAACAGAAGCGCAAAAAGATATATCCCCATATAATCATCATCGCCGGCACCTGCGTAAGCAAGCAGATAAGCTCCCAGGATAAACAAAAGAGAATATCTTGCAAACCCGATCACTGCAAAGGCTCCGATATGCGGATCCTTCATGATCTCAAGGCTTCTCTCCCTCCCCGAATATGAAGAGAGGGCATCACAGACATCCATATAGCCATCAAGGTGAAACCCGCCGGTAATAACAACAGGCACCAGGCACAGAAGGAGTGATGTCACAAATACGGGTACTTCAAATCGGCAGCATAAAATCCACAAACCTATTTCAAGTCCTCCTATCACCATCCCGATCAAGGGGAGAAAGCTTATGGCATGACTGTACTCCTCCTCTTCCCACTTAAACTGCGGAACAGGAATCCTTGAGTACATGGAAAATGCGATTAGTATACTCTTAATTATCTTCACTCTTATGCCATTCTCCTTCGACAAATTCATAAACTGCATCAGCTAAGCTGCGCAGCTTTCCGTTCACCTCATCAAGGCATGTGATATACTCTTTTGTCTCCTCATCAAATTCATCTCTCTGTGCAAAAGAGTTTGTCACTATCACTACGTTTTTAGCTGCCCGGCAGATTTGTTCCACATCTGAAACAGCGGCTCCTACAGCACTGTCTCTGAGACTTTGAGCACCTTCAGTTTTCATAAAGTTCTCATCGTGCATCACATTCCCCACCAGGTTAGATATGCACTCAATGAGCACTGTAGAATCCTTAAGATCTGGCTGTCCCGATACAGCTTCCCAGGCCCTCACAGGCGCTTCTATGGTAAAAAAGCCTTTCCCTTCCCGAAGCTTTCTGTGCTTTTTTACTCTTTCGTATCCCGCTTCGTCCAGGATCTCCATGGTGGCAAGATATATTCTTTTGTTTTCTCCCGAAAGCTCAAGTGCCACATTTTCTGCCAACTCACTCTTTCCGCTATCAGGCACTCCCACGACTAAAACCACCATCAGTCAAACCTCTCATAATCCTCAATATCGTAATCAGCAAATTTCGCTGCGTTGTTGTAGAAATCCATCGCTACATCAAGAAGTGAAAATGCCATTAAAGCTCCTGTTCCCTCGCCAAGCGCAAGATTTCCGTTCATAAGAGGCTTAAGTCCCAGCTCACTAAGCGTAAAGACATTGCCCTTCTCTCTTCCTGCGTGGGATGCAATCATGTAGTCAGACGTCCCGGGGACAATGGCATTTGCCACCATTGCTGCGCAGGTGCTGATAACGCCGTCGAGCATCACCGGTATCCGGTATATCCCGGCGCCTATGCACACTCCGACTAGGCCTGCTATATCCAGTCCTCCCAGAGTCCTTAGTATCTCAAAGGCCCGCTCCCCAGCGCTAAATCCATCAAATGAATACCCCGAAAGTGCCCTTCTCAAAACGTCTATTTTCCTGAATAGTCCCTCATGTGAAAGTCCTGCTCCGCTCCCGGCAACATCAGAAGGGTCAAGTTCAAGCATTGCGCATATCACAGCACAGGACGTAGTGGTGTTGCCGATCCCCATCTCTCCTGTTGCAAGGATATCTGTGCCTTTCTCCGATAGTTCTTTTACCAGTCCTATCCCTGTTTCTATGGCACAGAGCACCTCACTCTCACTCATGGCAGGTTCATCAAGAAAACTTTTAGTTCCCCTGCTGACCTTCCTGCTTAGGACTCCTGCAATCTCTTCGCTGCAGTCAATACCGATATCAACAGTCACAACTTCAGCATTCACTTTCCTTGCTATGGTGCTTGCACTGCTGATACCCTTTCCGAGAGCTATTGCAACTGCCTTAGTGATCTCGCTCCCGCTTTGGGATACGCCCTCTTTTACAATTCCGTTGTCTGCGCACATGACAACCAGGGTCTTTTTATCAATCTCAGGGTGTTCGCTGTTTTGGATCGCACCGATCCTGCAGATCACATCCTCAAAATCTCCCAGAGAATCCAGGGGCTTTGAGATCTTATCCCAGTTTCTCTTCACCTGCATAAAGACCTTTTCGTCAGGCTTATCTATTTTAAGATCAAACAGTTCTTCCTTGGTCATACAAAATTCCTACATTCCTAAAAATCTCTCTATAACCTTCCTGCATGAAGGATAGTAAAGGTGAGCAAATCCCGCAAATACATTTCCCTTTGACTGATATCCGCTCCAGGACCTGCCACTGCTTAGCTTGGTAACAGTAGCAGCTTCGCCGTTATCCGTGGTGTCGTAGTAATGGAATTCATGGCCTCTTACGCGATCTTGTTCCATCAGATAGGGATTGTCTAAAGCTCTGCTTACGGAAACATAACCAAAGTGCGAGAGCTTATCTGTCATGAATGAGCTGCCACTAAGTGCTCCCACCATATCATATTCGCTGCCCTCTTTATCTTTTAGCTTCTCCTGCAGATAGAGAAAGCCTCCGCACTCTGCAAGGATTGGCATCCCGGAATTCGCAGCCTTTTTGATGCTGTCACGCATGCTTACATTTTCCGAGAGCTCTTTTGCATAGAGTTCAGGATAGCCTCCGCCTATGATCAGCCTTGATACCTCCGGAATTTTTCTATCATGGATCGGGGAAAAGAACTTTATACGCGCCCCCATTTTCTCAAGGAGCTCAAGGTTTTCCTCATAGTAAAAGCAAAAGGCTTCATCCCTGGCAACACCCACCGTCACATCAAACTGCGGATACGGCTTTTCTTCCGGGACGTTTATGGCTCCGGCTCCTTTTGCTATCTGCATAAGGCCGTCCATATCAAGGCTTTTTAAAAGCTCATCTGAAACACTGTCAACTCTTGAAAGGAGCTGTGGAACCTCCGATGGCATAACCAGCCCAAGGTGTCTGCTCTCAAGAATGCCGTCCTTTAGTACAGGAAGTGCTGCTATTACGGGAATCCCAAGTTCTCTCTTGATAAGGGTTGAAAGCTCGGAAACAAGAGCCGCTGATACCCTGTTAAGAATAACACCCTTTATCACGCGATCGCTGCCGTACTCAAGATATCCCTTTATCATGGCAATCACGGATTTGCTCATGCCCTTTGCATCAGCAATAAGTATCGCCGGGGTCTTTGTCCTTACGCACAAGTCATATGAAGATCCAAGCCCTTCCTCTACTCCAAGGCCGTCATAAAATCCCATGACGCCCTCAATAATGCTGACATCGCGCCCCTTTGAGCCTTCAATGAGACTTCTTTCTACTCCCTCTTCCCCTGCCATTATAAGGTCCAGATTTCTTGAAGGAACCGACAATACGCTTTTGTGAAACATCGGGTCTATAAAGTCTGGTCCGCACTTAAAGGCGCAGGGACTAAAGCCCTTTTTTACAAGGGCACGCAAAAGTGCACAGGTTATAAGAGTCTTTCCGCTGCCGCTTTTTGGCGCGCACAAAAGAACTCTTGGCAGTACTTTTTCTCTTTCCATTACCATCCACCTAAACTTCAAAAGCTATAACAAACACCGGATTCATCCCATCTGCCATGTGATAGGTACCGACTTCCTTAAACCTTGCTGCGCTAAGCTGAACCACATCAGTGTTTGCTGCTCCCATGGCACTGATCACTTCCATGGTCTTTCCAAGGGTCTCAAGAGTTACGCAGTTGACCACGAACCTTACAGGCCCGTTATCCCTCTTGCAGCTCCTTATAATTTCTTCAAGATTTCCACTGCTTCCGCCTATAAAGACATGGCTTGGCTTTGGAAGACCGGATAGAGCTTCGGGCGCTTTTCCCTCAACTATCTCCATATTCCCAAGGCCGAATTTATCTCTGTTCTTATATAGGAGCTCTATGGCCTTTTCATTTTTCTCTACGGAAAAGACCGTTACACTCGGATCAGTAAGCCCAGCCTCCAGCGATATTGAACCTGTTCCTGCGCCAACATCAAAGAGAATGCTGTTTTTTGTAAGGCCAAGCTTTCTTACAGACAGTGCCCTTACTTCTTCCTTGGTCATGGGCACATCGCCCCTTATTATCTCATCATCCGAAAGTGCCGGAATCAGCTTGTTCTTAGAAGCTACCGGGTTCTCGATATACATTAAGGTCTTGCCCTTGACATCACTTTCCAGAAAGCCTTCAGCTCCATAGCTTATTATCTTCTCAGCTTCTGTTCCAAGCTCGCATCCAAATGTCACTCTGCATCCTTCAGGCAATTTCTTTGCTGTTTCAAGTGCCTCTTTAGCACTGTTTGCAAGAAGAATCACTTTCTCATTTTTCCTGACAAATCCGCATACATCGCATTCTCTGCCATGGCTTGAGATAACCGTTACATCTTCAAGAGCAGCACCTATTCTTGCAGCAAAGAGTGACACCGAAGATATTCCGCTTATCTTTTTTACTGCATAGCCCTCTTCTTCAAATATTGCAGAGGCTTTCTTTGCTCCGCTGCAAAGGCTTATATCTCCCGAATACACCACCAGAGGAGCTTTATATTCCTGATGCTCCTTTAGAAATTCCAGAATCTTCTCTCCCTCATACCGGTCTTTTTGAGGGGCAGATATTCCTTTTATTCTCTCCAGCACCGTCTTTGCACCAAAGACAATATCTGCTTCCTTCAAAGCTTTTGAAAACTCAGCGGTATAGAACCTTTCATCTCCGGGACCTACACCTCCTAAGGTGATGCATTTGCCCGTTTCTTCTAAAGGCTCTTTTCCCAGAATAGTAAAGATCCTCTCAAGTATTTCTCCGGCTTCCAGGCCATCATTAGAGATATCATTCTTCTCAGGATTTCTTATAACGATTGTCTGTGCATTGCAGTTATCAGCAGCCCTTAGTTTCTCCGAAAATCCTCCTGCCTCTCCGCTTTCCTTGGTAAGGATGACCGATGCATTTATCTCTCTTATCTGAGCCTCATTCATGGCCACCGAAAAAGGTCCCTGCATTGCAATTATCTGACGTCCCCTTAGCCCAGCTTCATGGCACTTTTCGATGCTGGCAATATCCGGAATGATCCTGACATAAACTCTGGATATGTCTGAAATTTCGCCTGTAATCTCTTTTAAATCCCTGCTACCCATAAGGAGCAATATGTTTCCTGCTC
>JAEEGJ010023414.1_pt1 | contig 12962 bp, 10 predicted proteins | sample 8958761 | NCBI WGS metagenome assembly JAEEGJ01 (sample SAMN16246546, study PRJNA631951) | gut metagenome | biome: gut microbiome; feature: rumen; material: RS-attached | host: Bos | place: Iran: Karaj | collected 2018-10
GATAAGATGGCCGGTCTTGAATATGCAGACATGGAGCTTAACGATCTTGCAAACTACGAGCGCGCAGAAGAAATTGTGCGCCGTGAAGTACTCGATTACCATATAAATGATGCAGAGGGAATCCTCATGCTCGGAGATGTATTCCTTGAATGGGGTACAGAAAAGGATCCTGCAAAACTTGAGCTTGCCCGCGAGCAGTATGCAACTCTGATTCAACTTTATAAGCCGACAGATCTCTACATGTCGCGCATGATGCGTTACTTTATCCGCACAGACAACCTGCGTGAAGTAATTCAGATGCAGAAGAACTTTGAAAAACGCGAGAAATCTCTTGGCTCAGATGACTGGGCAGAGCTTTCCGGCTACCTCCTCGATAAATACTATGGTGCTCTGGCTCCATCAGAAGAATATCTGCGTTACGAAATTGAAGGACTCCGCGGACTTCTCTTGCGTGCAGTTAAAACAAATCCGGATAATCCGATTGCTCAGTATAATCTTGCAAAATACTTCCTTAAGACTGGAGAAACCAGCGCCATTGAAGCAACTCTTCAGCGTGCAATCGAGAAGTTTAATACAGTGCCTTCTATGAAAAAGCGGGACCTCTATAAGTATATTGATTCTTACCGCCTGCTTGGTGAGCACTATATTGAAACAACTGATTATCTTCAGGCACAGGAGCAGTTCGCAGAAGGTATTTCTCTGTTCACTACAGAACGCGATAATGCAGGCTTCCAGGGAACACCTGCAATCGGAAAGCTTTATGAGGACATGGGAAACATCAAGTACTCAATTTCCGGAGACTACGATGATGCTCTCTTTAATTACAAGTATTCTGTAGAACTCGAAAACGACAGCCCTTCAATCCGCTACCGCATCGGCTATATCCAGTATAAGAAAAAGAATTATATGGAAGCTCTTGGTGCCTTTATGAAGTCTGGAGACGGAAATATTAAGGAACGCAACCTGATGCTCGCAATGGGTAACACACTCTTCCTCCGCGGCGACGAATATGCGGCTCAGGGCTACTATGATCAGCTGCTTGACCAGCTTGATGATAAGATTGCAGAAAATGGTCTTGTTCTTCCACAGGCAAATGTAAAGGATTACGACCTTGTTAATACATATCTTTATGCTTCAAATAACTACGGCGTTACCTTGTACAAGCTCGCTAAACGTACAGGAAACAGTGCTCTCAACGCACAGGCAATGGTTCAGCTGAGTCAGTCTGTTCGTGCATGGGATGCTCTTACCCGTAATCAGGAAACAATGGTTCGTCTTGAAGGCAGTAATCTTGCTGAGCAGAATATCAAATATATTACTCACCCGATTCCTGAGTTTGAGCCTTCTATTTATACTGATATTTCAAAAACTCTCCTCGATAACGAGCATCTGTAGAGAACAGGCAGAAGCGTATGCGTACAGGTACAAACAGAAATCCGGTTTACGGAATAGTCCAGAGACAGCGCCTCAACGCGATTTTTAAGGAGCTCTTCCGTAAATCAATTCATATCTGTTCAAGCTTTATTCCGTTTTTTCTGGGGCTTGCTTACTGGCCGGTAATTGCGCTTCTGGTGCTCGCTGTTATTGTTTATACCGTCAGTGAAATTCTTCGTTCAAAGGGAATTGAAATTCCGCTTATTTCTAAGGTTACTGAAATTGCAGCGCGTAAGCGCGATGAAAACCGTTTTGTGCTCGGACCGGTTACTCTTGTATGCGGTATTCTTGCGGCGGCTTTGCTTTTACCGCTGGACTGTGCACGGGTTGGAATTTTTGCGCTTGCCTTTGGAGACGGACTTGCGAGCCTTATGGGTAAGCTGATTGGAAAGATTACGATTCCGGGAGCTCATGGAAAAACCGCGGCCGGAAGCCTTACCTGTTTTCTTGCAGTATTTGTTTCAACCTTCTGCTGCTGCGGAGACTGCTTTACGGCTCTTGTGGTAGCGCTCTGTGCAATGTTTATAGAAATTTTGCCGTTGGCTGATTTTGACAATCTGATTATTCCGCCGGCGATTGGATGGATATTCTTCGTAATCGGTCATTGAGCCTGTCGAACAGACTTGATTTAGATGTCTGCGGTAGTTTCGACAAGCTCAACCACCGTATTTATCAATCGATCCAGAGGTAATGCTTGTGTACCTCGTTTAGGTAAAGGTAGGTTCCGCCACCTAAAAGCATTGTGCCGGTTACTAATGTAAAAATATTGTAGCAGTAAAAAATCACTGAATAACCTCAGCATAACAGAATATATCCCAAGGTCATAATCTGCTTGTATTCATTTTTCAGATTTGTGCGGAAAAGACATACTGTGCTTACAACGCAGGTCAAAAAGCAGAAGCTTCTGATAGCCTCAACATAACCATAGGAGATGCAGAAATTCGGAAGGATAACTGCGGTGTTCAAAGGAATCAGCTCAGCAAAAAACATTGAAACAATTACAAGAATAATACAGTTGCGGTCGGTGTTCTGGCGGAACTCTTCTGTGCTGAGCACGGTGTTTCCCATAAGCGCGAGTGGGGCCAGAAGTCTTGCAAAAAGGTGAATGTTACCAACCTTCAAAAGGAAAAGTGAAAAGGTACCCGAAAGCTTAAAGGCTGGCACTAAAAGCCTGGAAGTATCGCAGAGGCAGGCAATCAGGAAAAGCAAAAAGAAAACAATATCCGGGGCCTGAGTTTTTTCAAAGCTGTGGTAGATAATCAGGGTGGTTACGCAGATATAAATCAGCAGAATGAAGATACCGGCATAAACGCAGACCGGGAAATAACGGAACAGAAGATTTTGCGACAGATTTTTTGAGTAAACCTCAGGAATTACTATGCCGCCGGAAAAATACTGAAACAAGGTAAAGAAGATGCCCAGCATAAGGCAGAAAATAGCAATTATAAAGAAGATAAGCGTCATTCTGTTTCTGAATCTGATTGTCATGATTTAAAGATACAGTGAAGACAAATAATAGTAAAGAGTTTATTTTTTTTACCGAAAATTTAATAAGGAAAGAATTCTTTTGGGAGGATTTAGCATGAAAAAAATTACAGGATTCGCATTGCTGGTTGTTTTGAGTCTTTCTGCCGCATGGGCAGGTGACGTTGCAACCTTTGTAGATAAGGGATTTTCTGCCCACGGAAAATATTATGTTTTCGGTCAGTATGGTAAAACAGACAAGAAGTTTCAGGGCTGGGCAGAGCTCTATCAGGTAGATATTGCCGCAAATGATTATACCGACAACGGTGTTTTCAAGACAAAGCCTTCTGCTGTTACAGCCGGCAAAAATGGACGCGATGTTTTTGAAGCGCTTGAAGGAAAAAGCTTTTATTACTTCAAGGATTTAAAGTGTGAGACTGCTAACATGGATCACGTGCTTTACATTCTTGATGATGTAAATAAAACCGGAACTGATGAAATTGTTTTCAAGGATTTCCGCAGTGCAGACCTTGAGAAGGCTGATGTTTATAACATCAAACTTTATCCGACTGTAAATGGAAGCGGAAAAAATGCACGCTCTTCTTTCTATATCATGCTTGAAAAAAAGAATTCTGACGGCGAAGTAATTATGAGCCGCAAAATCGGTAATCCGGATATCAGCCGAAAGGGCGTTACAAACTATAAGATTGAACGCATTTTCTGCGACAAATCTGAAAAGAACTTGATTTTTGTAATTGAAAAGATGATGGAAGATGATACAGGAACTTCTATCCGCTATATGGTAGAAGCTGCAAAATTCTAAAAATATTTAAGAAATTTGCAAAAAAACTTCCTGAAATGATAAAGTTTTGCGTATATTAATATAGAAATATTTACGCATACTCCTGAAAGTCACGGTCCCGCAAGGCCGTGACTTTTTTTTGTTCAGGAGGCTTTATGAAAAAACTTAAGATTAAACCGAGGCTGGGCGGCATTCTGATTCTGTTTACTCAGACTGTTGTGCTTACGGCCATAACTCTTTTGTGCGTGGTTCCTTTTTCGTGCAGAATTTCTGAAGAGGGCATAACCTTTGTGGGAGGCGATTATGTTTCTCCGGTGCTTGAGGAGGTTACCGTCGTAGATGAGCGGACGGTGGAGCTCTGCTTTTCTGAAAAAATCAAGCTTCGTAATTACACGGTTTCTGAGCAGCTTAAGGAGATTTCGGATTCGCCGGAGCATTCGGAAACTATTGAATTGTCGCCTGCCTTAAAAGCGGCCAGCGGCGGTTACGGCAGGGTAGAAGCAGAATATTCAGTTTCGGAGGACGGCTGTGTTCTGACATTCTGTACCGGGGAAGAGGAGCAGTTTGAGGTGGGCAAGGCCTACGAGCTTTTTGGAACTGTGGAAGATAAGGCCGGAAATACTTTGACCTGGTGCGTACCCTTCTGCGGTTTTAATTCGCACCTTCCCAAGCTGATTTTAACTGAGGTTCAGGTGAAGTACAAAAAATATAAAGAGGATTCTTTTAGAGGTGAGTATGTGGAGCTTCTTGCATTGACAGACGGAAATCTTAGCGGGCTTGAGCTTTTGAGCGCGGCTGATGGTGACGGAAAAAAGTTTGCTTTACCGGCATTGTCTGTAAAAGCGGGCGACGTGTTTCTGCTTCATTTGAGGAGTGCGGGAAGCGGCTGTATAACCGAAACAGAAAATCTTAATGAGTCTACGGCTCTGTACTCGGGTAAGAACGTTCGCGATATATGGTCTGAAAATACCAAGGCAAGGCTTAGCGACAATTCGGACATTATCGTTATTCGTAATGGTGTTACGGGCGCGGTTTTAGATGCAATGATGTATGCGACCGAAGATGCTGTTGAATGGGGGAAAATGGCTTCTGTCGCGGAGGAGGTTGCAGCCGCAGGTATTTATGAATCGGCTGATGTTTCGGAGGCTGAAATAAACAGCGGGTTGGGCTCTTCGGCAATTAAGTCTTTTTGCAGAACTGATGCGGCTGCACTGCAGAAAAAGGTGTTTGCGGGCGAGGACTTTTCGAACCTGCTCGAGTATCCTTTACAAAGAACTGATGAAACCTGGGCCGTAAAAAACGTGAGCCCGGGAACTTTGTAAAATGCAGTGAAGGCTTAGTAAACTCCGAGCTCCTCCGTAAACTCCGCGACCCTTTCAAAATCCTTGGATTTATGATACATTTTCCCGTATGGTAGAATTATTAGCTCCTGCGGGAAATATTGAATCGCTCGACGCCGCTATTGGCGAAGGCGCGGACGCTGTTTATCTTGGTTTGCGCAGTTTTAATGCGCGAATGCGAACCACTAACTTTGCGTGGAATCAGTTTGAGGCAGCCGTTGAAAGCCTTCATAAAAAGCAGAAGAAGGTTTATGTAACTGTAAACACTGTCTGCGAAGAACGCGAAACCGAACGTCTTTATCGTTTTCTCTCTTATCTTAATGAAGTAGGACCAGACGGTCTTATTGTGCAGGATTATGCTGTTATGCGTATGGCTCAGGAATTCTTTCCGAATCTGGAGCTTCATGCGTCTACCCAGATGAACGTAGAAAGCAGCAATGCCGTTCGTCTTTTGCAGGGCTGCGGTGTAAAGCGTATGGTGCTTGCACGCGAACTTGGTCTTGAAGAAATCAAAAAGGTAAAGGCAGAAACCGGCGCAGAGCTCGAGGTATTTGTACATGGCGCTCTTTGTGTAAGCGAAAGTGGTCTTTGTCTTTTCTCAAGCTTCCTTGGTGGAAAATCTGCTAACCGCGGAATGTGTACTCAGGCCTGCCGCCGTTTTTATACTGCAGAGGTTCCTGGCGGAGTTCGTCAGGGCTACTATTTTTCTCCATGCGATCTCCAGCTTATAGACAAGATTCCAGACCTGATTGAAGCGGGGGTAGATTCGTTTAAGATTGAAGGACGAATGAAGAGTGCAGAGTATGTAGGAAGCGTAGTTTCTGCATACCGTTATGTTATTGATCATTACAAAGAAGATAAAAAAGGTGCCATTGCGGCTGGTAAGCGTATGCTTGCCTCTGACTTTGCGCGCACAAAAACCTCTTACTGGTATGGCTTTAAGTCTCTCGAAGAGGGCGTAGATAACGCAGCTACCGCTATTTTGAATCCGGATCAGGCTGGTGGAACCGGTATTTACCTTGGAAAGATTTCTGCGACTAAGGCTGCTCCAAAAGAACTGGTAGCTGCCATTACAGAAAATATGAGTGATGATGTTCCTCCAGAGCAGAAGCATATTCAGATGGCTTTGCTCAAGGGCGGCTCTTATGATCCAGATCCGGGTGATTCAATCCGTCTGCATAAAAAGGATGATACCGGCCGTGTAAGCCACAAGGTTCATTCTGTAGAAGTACAGGATAACGGTGAGCGCTGGATAGATATTCCAGGCGGCTTTAATAACGGCGATGAAGTATACCTTCTTCAGATTAAGGCTGATTCAAAACGCTACAACAGAGTGCTCCCTAATGACCTCGGACGTTACAGAAAACAGCCTAAGGACGAGCGCCTCCCAATTCTCGATCTCACACCGGTTGCAAACAAAGAGCTCGCATACTTCCCTGAAGGAATCTATGCGCAGGTTTCTTCGGTACAGGATGTCTTTGCAGTACAGGGACTTAAGCCGGTTCGCGTAATTCTCGAGTACAACAGCGAGACCTCTTACGACCTCCTGAATCATAAAACAGTTCTTCCGTTCTCTAAAAAGCAGATTTATATTTCGCTCGATCCTTTCTGTTCTGCCGCTCAGGAAGACAAGCTTAAGGAAGAGCTCGACCGCCTTATAGCAGACGGCTATTTTAATTTTGTTGCAAACAACATTGCCCACCTGCAGATGCTTAAGGGCTGCAAGGTAAATATTATTGCAGGACCTTACCTGTATACCTTTAACCGCTGGGCTGTAAGCTGGCTCGAAAACCAGAACGTTGGTGCCTTCATTATGCCGTATGAAAATTCACGACGTAATCTTGAAGCAACCTTTGAACAGAATGTACGCGAGCGCGTGCTTGTTCCGGTATTTGCTTATCCGGCACTTTTCCGTATGCGCTTTAAGCTTCCATCTGACTACGATTTTACCTACTTTGAAGACAAGGAAGATTCTGTGTTCAAAGTGAACTCAACTACCGATGGTTCTTTTGTTATGCCGGAAGAGCCTTTTGCAATTACCGACAAAACAGACTTCATTACTTCATCGGGCTTTAAGCGCCTCCTTGTAGACTTTTCAAAGACTAAGGTTTCGCGCAGTCAGATAAAAGCTATTACAACCTCTATGATTAAGGGACAGCCGCTCCCTGGCGTTTCCCGCTTTAACTGGAAAGACGGATTCTATTCTCCTCAGCAGATGGAAGAATACAGACTTTCCAACGAAAGAGCCGCAGAACGCAAGGCAGCAGCCGGCCGTAAAGGTGCTGGTAAACCTGCGGGCAGACCTTCAGGTAAACCAGGTAAAAAGCGCCGTTAGTATTAGAATACTGCCTCCTCTACAGGAACCTTTTCTGTTACAGGAGCAGATTCTTCCTTCTGATTTTCCTTTGAATCTTCTGCAGCAGAATCTGTCTTTTTCACAGGCTTATACTCGATGTGCTCTGCAACAACGTAGATTCTGCTTGCGCTCTTGCCGTTTTCATCTTTCCAGGTGTCCTGCTTGAGTCTGCCTACAACGCGAACCCCGCGTCCCTTTGTTGCCTTTTTTCCACACCATTCTGCAAGCTGATTGTAGGCTTCAACATCAAAAAACGAAGCTTCATTTACGTCTTCATTTTTTCTGTTTTTGTAGAAGCGGTTTACACCCATGGTAAAATTACATTTCTTAAAGCCTGGTGCAGGTTCTGTAAGCACAGCGTCCTTTACAAGGTTTCCTTCCAAAATCAACGAATTTAACTGGTTCATAATACGACCTCTTTTAATAAAAGTTTAAAATGGTGTCCGGCCGGGCAGTCATTATACGGGCTCTAAATCCGTACACATATATAATTGCCCTGATATGTCATTTTTGACAAAATTTGAGAAAAAAAGTTTAAAAAAGTTGAAAAAAAGTGGAGATTCCCCGGTCAAGCCGGGGAATGACAGGTGTTTTTTACTACTGGAAATTGCTGACCAGACGCAGCATGTAAAGAATTACATACTCTGTAAGAGCCTTGTCTTCCTTGATTTTCTGCATGTTTGGTGTGTTAACAAGAGTCTTTGCAAGGTTTTCTACCCGTTCACGGGTGAAAGAAGTTGCGGAAAGAGTTTTTACAACACGTCTTGTATAATCACGGATAAGAGAGTTTACATCCTCAGTAAGATTGTTGTAAGCCTCTTTAGAAATCATCTTGTTCCACTGTTTTGTGAGGTAATTTAATTCGCGGTCGAGGGTAGATCCTTCTGGAACCAGGTCCTTTGCAATAGCCTTTGCATTAGAAGCGAGTGCCTGAGTTTTTGTCTGCTTTGGACCCGAATCAGACTTCTTTTCTTCCTCATCAAAAGGATTCTTTTCAACAATAACAGAAGAGGTTGCCCTCTTTTTCTCTTTGCTTCTTCCGTTGAAAAGACTCATAATCCAGGAAATTACAGGAAGAGTGTAGTAGAAAGGCAGACGAGATTTTGCATTTGCCAGAATCTTTGAGTTTTTAAGCATAAGAAGGTCGCTGTAAGGCAAGAGCTTTCCGTCTACAAAAAGTCTGAAGCCTTCAAGGTTATCATCATCATGCTCATAAGAAAGAATTGTCATAAAGTTTGCATTCAAAAGTGCATAGAGAATCGGAGAATTCTTTTCTACGAGCTCGTGAAGGCAGGCTTCAAATTCAGAAGCGTTAGACATTTCCGGCAGACGCTCATAATCCATCATTACATCATACCAGTGGTCTTCCAGCTGCTTTTCGATGGAATCGTGAGCCTCGTTACAAAGGCGCACAACAACCTGACTTACCTTCTTCTTGTATACGTAATAGCGGGTACCAGATTCAACCTTAAATACCAGCAGCTGAGGAAGCTCGTTTGCTTCGCCGTCTGTTGTCATTTTCTGCAGGAATTCCTTAAGATCATCTTCGGTATACTGACCGTAGAGAAGGCGGCCGTTCTGATCCTGGAATTTAAGAATCTGCGGCATAGAGAAAAAGTAAGGAGCTTTTGCAAGAGAAGATTCCAGTTCCTTTATAGCTTCTGAACGTTTATGCTCGTTCTGGAATTTTTCTTTAAGATAAGAAGAGTGGGTTTCGAGAATCTGAACAGCCTGGAGGATATTTGTATCTTCTACAGTGCGGTCCTGAATCTTTTCAAAATCCTGGCGGATATAGTAGAGGGCCTGATTCCAGATATAGTAATCTTCTCCATCCTGGAATTCTGCAAACTGATAATTTTCTGTATCAACAAAGTGAGTATAAAAATTCTTGATTGATATTTCTTTTGTAGGGTTAGTGCTGCGAAGCTTTTTCAGGAAGTAATCATGGAATTCATCTTTCTTAAGAATCTTTCTAACCTTCTGCTGAGCTGTATCAAGCAGGGCCTTAATAGGAACGCAGGCTGGAATAAGCATGGAAGGAAGCTCACGCGAAAAATCCAGAATATAAAGAAGTGGTGATTTAGAATTATCTTTTTCGATTATTGATGGAATGTACTGGCTTAAAACCTTATGTTCGAGAACCTGGTTTGGAAACTGTTTTGGCAGTTCCATTGCCTGTGGATAAGGAATAGATTCGTTCTTCATCATATCTTTAAAGAGATTCGCATACTTTGAAGAAAGAAATGTTATGGCAACAATTGTTTTTTTATTATTTGCGTTGATGATGGCAACCAGGTGTTTTTCAGAAAGCCCTTGCAGCTCTGCTACTACAGTACCGGTTGGGTCACCAAGATATTTTACGAGTTCACTCTGTTCTTCGACATGATGTTCTGCATATTTTTTAACATAAGCGCAGAACTCCTTGAGGTCGATAAAAGGTGATTTTTGTTTCTCCGCATAATATCTGATAATTGCACTTAAATTAGATGTAGTTGCCATAAAGTTATTTTATACCATTTAGACGTTTTTTTAAAGATTTTCTTGACATCTTTTTTGTGATATATTATATTTTACTACGACAGACGTAGTACGACAGTCGTTGCAACGTCACGTGAAGTAACGATTTTTGTGCTGCAGGAGGTAGTATGACAGCAATCAGCAGTGATGTTATACGCGGTTATAACGACACGATGATTTTGTTTTTACTCCACAACAAGCCTTCCTACGGATATGAAATTTCCAAAGAGATAAGGGCCTTATCTCAGGAAAAGTACATCATAAAGGAAACAACCCTTTATTCTGCCTTTACCCGTATGGAAGCAAACGGTTATGTAGAATCCTATTCGCAGGAAGCAGAAAACGGTAAACGCCGTACCTACTACCGCATAACCGAGAAAGGTCGGAGTTATTACAAAGAAAAGCGTGAAGAATGGAACCTCACAAAAGAGGTTATTGAAAAGTTTATAAGTAGAGATGAGTAGAGGAGACAGTAATGGAAACTATTAAGAACTATCTGGAATCAATGTTCCGCGGCCTGCCGCTTACAGACAAGGTAATGAAGGCAAAGTCTGAACTTCTTCAGATGATGGAAGACAAGTACACAGAGCTTATTCGCAGCGGTAAAACAGAAAACGAAGCAATAGGTGATGTAATTCAGAATTTTGGAAACCTGGAAGATTTAGCTGATGATCTTGGAATTCAGGATATTCTGCATCAGACAAAGAATTCAGAAGTAAACCGCAGAAAGCTCAGTTTTGAAGAGGTTACCGAATATATCGAAAAGAAGAAGATTAATTCGATAATGAAAGCAGTCGGAATAATGTGTTTCATCATCTGTGTAATTTTCCCGATTATGGCAGATGCCCTTCGCATAAATGAGATGATTGGCGTTGCAGGTATGTTTGTAAGTATAGGTATTGGCGTTATTCTTATGGTAATGTCACATACTGTGATGGAGAACTGGCGCTTTATGAAATATGAACCCTGTTCTATCGATGCCGTTTCTATCGACTATATAAAGAATCGTAATAGAGATTTTACTGCTACCTACAGTGTTATGCATTCTGTTGGAATTCTTTTGTGCGTACTTTGTTTCCTTCCAGCTGCTATTTTGGATGAAATGGCCGGCCATTTCTGGGAAGAATTAGGTGGTGCAATGCTCTTTATTTTTGTAGGCGTCGGAGTGTTTTTGATTGTTTTTTCAGGTTCAATTAAATCAACTTATAAAAGATTGCTTTCACTGAATGACCAGATTGATTTTTCAGATTTTAATGGACCTAAACCTGAGCAGGTAAAAAATCCAATGGTTCGTGCTGTTCTTATAGCCTTCTGGCCGGTGGTTACCTGTATCTATCTTAGTGTAAGCTTTATCACCTTCAGGTGGGAAAATACCTGGCTTATCTGGCCTATAGCTGCAGCAGTCTTTACACTTATCACTGCCTTTGCAAAAGCTATAGAAGAAAAGAAAAAGCAGGAAGTTAGAGGAGAGTAAAAATGAAAAAGGTAATTTTTTATGTTGTACTTGCAGCAATCACTTTAGGTTGTATCTTTTATGGATTAAGAAAGAATGTAGGAGAAATCAGATTTGCACTGCATGGAGAAGACGGAACAGAGCAGACAAGTTCCATCGGAAAGTTTCAGGTAAGCCAGGTTTTTGACGGCTTTTCTGAAATTGAAGTAAATGCCGGAGTAATGGAACTTGTAATTGAAGAGGGGGCTGCATTTAAAGTTGAAGGGCCTTATAACAGAGAGTACTTAAAACCAGAAATCCGTCTGAACAATGGAGTTTTGAATGTAATTCAAAAGGGTAAAAAAAGAACTATTAATGCAGGCAGCATTAAATGCAGGCTGGTGATTACCATTCCCAGCGGGACTTGTCTCGACTCTGTTTACATTAATACAAATGTTGGTGATGTAAAACTTAAGGAGATTGAGGCAAAATCAATTGATATTAATGTGAACGTTGGCGAGATTGATGTAAGAAGAGTAGACTTTGAGACAATAGGCTGCGAAAGCAATGTCGGCGAAATTTCAATTAATCCTCGCGAGGGGATTGATGATTATGCGATTACGGCTTCTACAGATGTAGGTGAAGTCAAAGTAGACGGCCAGTCTTACAAGAGAAGCTATAACCAGAAAGGTGATGGTTCAAAGAAAATTAAAGCAAAAGCTAATGTCGGGGAGATCGATATTAAAGCCTAAAATCGAAGAACCGTTAAAAAATGGGCTGCGACAGCGGGCCATTTTAGGTTCATCGAAAGAATGGCTCAAGCGCCGAGACTATGCGAGGCGCAATTGTTGAAATATTGCTGTTTAAAGGTTAAAATGGACGTATGTTAATTTCAAATCGTGTTAGACAGCTTAATCCTTATGTCCCGGGCGAGCAGCCTAAGGACAGAGTTTATATAAAACTCAATGCAAACGAAAATCCATATCCGCCAAGCCCTGCAGTGCAGAAGGCGGTTATGGACTTTGTTCAGCGCCATCCGGAAAAGCTGGGCCTCTATCCAGACCCGGATTCCCTCGAGCTTCATGCAGCAATTGCAGATATGCTCAACAAGTGCGGCGGAGTTCTCTGCCGTGCTAAGGTTGAGGGCGGTAATGTTCAGCCAGCTCCAGAAGATAAAATCCCATTCACAGTTACTCCAGATATGATTTACACAGGCAACGGAAGCGATGAGGTTTTGTCTTTTGTTTTCTATGCCTTTTTTGATTCTTCTAAAAAATTTGTAATGCCTCAGTTTACCTACAGTTTTTATCCGGTATATGCAGGCTATTATAATATTCCAATGGATCAGGTTCCTCTTAAGGAAGACTGGTCTCTGGATGTAGACGAAATGCTTGCAAGAGCCGGCCGCAACGAAGGCGGAATCATCTTTGCAAATCCTAATGCTCCAACTTCACTTGGCCTTACCCGAGACGAAGTTCGCCAGATGATTAAGAAAGCAAGTCCTGATGAGATTTTTATTGTGGACGAAGCCTATGTTGATTTTGGCGGCGAGTCCTGCATGCCGCTCCTGGCTGAGTTTAAAAATCTTGTGATTGTAAGAACCTTCTCAAAGAGCCT
>JAEEGJ010023417.1_pt1 | contig 12961 bp, 18 predicted proteins | sample 8958761 | NCBI WGS metagenome assembly JAEEGJ01 (sample SAMN16246546, study PRJNA631951) | gut metagenome | biome: gut microbiome; feature: rumen; material: RS-attached | host: Bos | place: Iran: Karaj | collected 2018-10
AAGCCCCTCGACCTGCTCGGTTATCCTATCGGAAACTCCACGCAGGAGAATGCTGTGGTCATCGACACCTTCGGCGGAAGCGGCTCGACGCTCATGGCGTGTGAGCAGATGAACCGCATCTGCTGCATGATGGAGCTTGACGAAAAATACGCCTCCGTCATTCTCCGGCGCTACGTTGAGGACACCGGTGATGCCGAAGGCGTGTATGTGATTCGTAACGGACTACAGATTCCTTATTCCGATCTGGTCAAAGAGGTCGAAACAAAGGAAGGCTGACTGTAAAATCAGTCTGAACCGCATCTAACACACATTAGTATATAAAATATTACTGCCGCGAATATCATTCATTTATTATATTGTGAAAGAATACAGCGATATGCTTGATAGAGCTTGATATCTTCATCGGGATCTATTTCAGGATGTGTAATCCATAATTTTCGCTTAGCTTCATATCCTTTTGCGTTATCATTCAATTTGAAACATTTACCTGATACTAATGTAAAAATCAGTTGTGAGCGAAGTCGAGGACCAAGTGAACGACTATCATGGCATTCATTTGCATGCTCATCATCATGATAATGTGAATATCTTAAATCAACGATATCATTAAAGTATAAACGCTTGTGTCGTAGAAGCATTCGTATATCTATATAATCGCTTTCGATTACTATTTTGACCCCAAATATTTTTTCAATGATACACAGGGCTGTAAAAACGCTTTCTACAGCTATGCAGATTAGTATCATATAAATCATAAACATCTTACAGGATTCATTCTTAGCTGTAAGCCCCAAAAACCTGAGGATCAATACAACAGCTATAGCAAAAATCCACGGCGCTATTATCCCATAATGAAATATTTTTGATTCATGTTTGATTTTAAACTTCATTTCTGCCTCCTGAAAAGAACTGTACATATCCGCCGTTTATTACTCATAAAGCAACAAATGAACCGGTGCTATTATATCACATACCATGATTATACAGCGCAGCCTCCGATATGTCAATATTTTGGCAGATACTAAGGGCAGCTGACTGCATGACGAATCATGGAATATACTCGACCCATTCTCCGTCTTTTAATGTCTCAAGCTTTTCATATTCCGGTTTCCCAGTATTACGTCCTTTTACCCTAATGGGAATCAAAGAGTCGTCCTGACAATCGGGCAACGGATCGCCTATATCAATCCATCCTCTTTCATCAATTTCGTCGTTCCAGTCCTCTAATACCCCCTCAAAATCATCGAAGCAGTACTCATCAAATGATGCTTGCACAGCATCATTGTCGCAATAATAAAAGAGAAAAACTCCGCCTTTTTTATCCTGATATACCATGATCTTATATACAGTGTCATATTTATTGCATTTATATGGCTGTTTCAAATATGCAAGTTTTCTCATGACATCACACACCCTTTCCTGCTGAGTTCTTTCTTTGATTATACAGTGTATCTGTCGATATGTCAATATCTGGGGACGTTATAATATGCACAAATCAGCGCCTCATGTTATTCACATATTCTCCCTTTTACAGTCTTGCTATCTGTGCGTTTCAGAGTTAATATGTGACTACGATAAAACCGCATCAGCGGTACAAACAGGAGGTCACTATGGAGATAAAGTATAACATTGAAAAGGACAAGCGCAAGACACTGGCTGAGAAAATCGGCGAGCTTGCAGGCTTTGACGTACACTACTGCGGAGTTCCCACCTGCGCTTACGAAATCGGCTTCTTTACGCTGGACAAGGACACTGTTCTTTCCTTCCCCGATAGAGAGGACACAAAAATCATAGAACTGGTACTTGATGGACTTAACGAAGCTGGTTACAACAGCGCTCCGGACACACTTACAATATCCATGCCCAAGGATATGCTCAATGAGGAAGCACTTTTAAACCTGCGCCGTATCATTGCCAATAAGGAGCAACTTTTCAAACGGGCACTGGACGCAGATTCCCTTGAAATCACTGAGAGTGAGGAAACTATTGATTTCCCATGGTTCACGGTTACAGAAGCTGATGACGCACAGGCATACAGCAAGTTCGTTACTATGCTCTGCGAGTTCGCAAAGAATCAGAAGCGTGTCAACAACAAAACCGACACCAGTGACAACGAGAAGTATTCTCTGCGCTGTTTCCTGCTGAGGATAGGCATGATCGGCGATGAATACAAGTCCGCACGACGAGTTCTTCTCCGCAGGCAAAAAGGAAGCTCCGCATTTCGCCATGGAGGTGCAAATAATGAGACTTCAAAATAAAGCAGAGATAGAGTATCTGCGAAAACTGTACCCGAAAGGCACAATGATACGCCTTTTAAGCATGGCTGAGGAGCCGTTCCCGCTTCCGGCAGGCAGTATCGGCGAAGTCGAAATGGTCGATGACGGCGGCAATATACACATGAAATGGCAGTGTGGCAGAGGTCTCGCACTCATTGCCGACGCTGACACGTTTGAAGTCATAACGGGAGCTGCGGAATAAGAGAGCACCTATTCCATTGTATCCCATTTTACCATAGGATTGCAAGTATATCAAGTGTGTAAATACACCAATCATCGAAGTTGTATATTCGCCGATATTCTGTAGTTTTAGCGGCTTGATATATCCTCCGTTCAGAGTTAATATGTACATACCGAAAGGGAAAACACCCACACAGGAGGATACAAAAATGACTGAGAAAACAGCAAGGCAGATTGCAAAAATGAAGGAGCAGACAATAGGCTGCGAAGTTGAGATGAACAACATCACAAGGAACAGAGCAGCAAAGCTTGCCGCAGACTTCTTCGGAACAGGCAGATACGAAAACACAGCAGGTCGCAACGGTTACTACACCTGGAGCGCCTGGGATGCACAGGGACGCGAATGGAAATTCCAGAGAGACGTAAGCATTAGCGGACCGGACGATGAAAAATGCGAAATGGTCACACCGATACTTCACTACGAGGATATCGAAACCCTGCAGGAGCTTATCCGACGCCTTAGAAAGGCAGGAGCAAAGAGCGACTACACAAGGGGATGCGGAGTTCACATTCACATAGGTGCACAGGGACACACACCGCAGAGCCTGAGAAACCTTGCGAATATAATGGCAAGCCACGAAACATTGATTGCTGAAGCGATAAAAGTAGACCACAGCAGAATGAACCAGTACTGCAGAACAGTAAATCCGAATTTCCTGAGACAGCTTAATCAGAAGAAGCCAAGAACAATGGCACAGCTTGCAGACATCTGGTACGGCGCACAGGGATGCGACTGCGGAAGAAGCCAGCATTACAACAGCAGCAGATACCACATGCTGAACTTACACGCCACCTTTACAAAAGGCACAGTTGAATTCCGCCTTTTCCAGTTCGACAAGCCTTCAAATGGAAAACAGAACGGACTGCACGCAGGAAAGCTTAAGAGCTACATACAGCTTTGCCTTGCAATGAACCAGATGGCAAAGGACCTGAGAACAGCTAGCCCGAAGGAACAGCAGAAGGAAAACAAAAAGTTCGCAATGCGAACATGGCTGATGAGAATAGGATTCATTGGCGACGAGTTTGCAACAGCAAGAGAAGTTCTTACCCAGAACCTTACCGGCGACAACGCATTCAGATTTGGCAGACCTTGAAAAAGGTCTGCTGAGCCCCACAGGAGCTTCCACAATTCCCTGTAAGGCCTGAGACGAGTATCCTCTGATAAAATTAACCGTCCAGAAACAACAGGCCTTAAAACGCATTTAAAGCGCTTTTTGTGAGGCGGATGTAAACTACACAAGAACTGCGGAATTAATAACACTTTATTCTGTAGATTCAGCCACTTGATATATATCCTGTAAAGAGTTAATATGTGACTACCGGAAACGGGAAAGCACACCACAGCCGCCACTGAGCGGCTTAGGGTGGTGAAGGAAGCTTCCTTCGGAAAGGACGATTATCATGGATAAGAAGAAATACTACCTAGCCTACGGTTCAAACCTGAATGTGCGGCAAATGCGGTACCGATGCCCCACAGCACGGATAGTCGGAATCAGCGTTATAAAGAACTATGAACTGCTTTACAAGGGGAGCAAGACCGGTGCATACCTGACAATTGAACCGAAGAAGAACGGGCTGGTCCCGATAGCGGTATGGGAAGTCACTGCAGATGATGAAAAGAGGCTTGATATTTATGAAGGCTGTCCGAATTTTTATTACAAGAAGGAAGTACGCCTGCCTGTTAAACTGGCAAACGGCGATGTAAAGAAGCTTGATGCATTTGTATATATCATGCATGAGGAGCGCAGCCTTGGAGTACCGACACTGGCATATGTCAGAACTTGTGAGGAAGGCTACAGTAATTTTGGTTTTGATACAAAGTTTCTCGATGCCGCTTATGAGATCAGTGCAAAGGAGGAGCAGTAATGAAAGAGCAGAACAGAGAGCCGAGCATCTGCCCTGTATGCGGGCAGAGCTTCAGTGCATATCCGGCGCTTTCAAGGCTGGATAATGCCACCCTTATATGTCCGGACTGCGGCACACGGGAAGCCCTGGATATGATGGGAATCAGTCGAGATGAACAGGACAAAATCCTCGGTATCATACACAGCAAGTATAATCAGCTATAAGGCTCACAGAGTTGCGACGTTCGCCTGTGTGGCGCGGGACGGGTATCCTTGAATGTTTACCCATTTCGGGTAACCTGCCTCACACAAGCGAAGGTGGCGGCTCTTTTGCGATGTACAATACAGCGTAAAAATAGCAGTGATGTTTGTTACATTTATTATGCCGAAAATCCTTGATATATCTGCGGTTCAGAGGTAATATGTGTGTACCGCAGGAGAAGCGGAATAAAGCAAAAGGAGCATTCACATGAACATTTTAGTTGTTGAAGCGGGCAAAAGACCATACGCAAAGGAAATCAGCGGAGACCTTGAAAGTCTCCAGCAGACGGTAGGCGGGTACATTCAGGCAATATACCCATTCGATGATCCGGTCGCATTGGTTTGCGAGGAAGAAGCACTCTACCATCCAGATCAGAGGTGGAACAGACCTGTGGAGCGTTACGGTGTCATAAAAGGGACATTCTTTATATGCGGCCTGAGCGAGGATGATTTTGATGACCTTTCACCGGAGTTGACTGAGAAATACAAGCAGTACTTCCGGCAGGCATACGACTTCGTGCAGTTCGGTAATCAACTGATGCCGATACCCATTGACGACTGATTGCGCAGCGGCGGGTGTAGTATACACAACACCTGCCGCATATTTTCCATGCATCTTCTGTAGTTTTAGCGGCTTGCTATTATTTCCGTTCAGAGTTAATATGTGTACAACGGAATGGGAATCCCCACCGAAAACTACGAAAATGGAGGACAAATAATTATGTGGAAAGAAGGAACCATTGGAGTACCCAAGAAGGGCGGCGGCTACACAGTAGTTCATTACTGGGCAAAGGTCTACAAAAAGAAAAGCAGGTACGGAATTGACGGTGGAAGGATCAGTAAGGCAATGCTGAAAATCAAAGGCAAGGTTGTTTATAACTACGACCGGGGACTGGATATTCCAACCCAGAATGAGGCAGCGGAAACTGCGCTGGCGATCCTGATGTACGAATACAACTAAAAACACGTGGGCGGCTACCGGAGGGCAGCCGCCTTTCAATCTCATTCATTATCCTTTTCGCTCCACCTGAATGCTCTTTTTTGATTCACATTCAGAATAGCATAGGATATGAGGTGTAAGCCTTTGAGATGCTCAAATACTTCATAAAACCGTTTTTCAAATGATTCATAATCATCAAAAGCCAGATCATCTAACTGGATGTTTAATATCGGATAGATCATACCACGATTATCGCACCATTCAGGCTTGTTATCATACCAGTCGGCATAAAGGTGACCTTTCCACTTTTCACCATAGGAAGAAATGAGCAATCTCTTGTTGACATCTGGCTCTGGTTCTCCCTCTAAACATGGTGTGAATCTTATCAACTGTGATCTATTTTCCGGATTCTCTAAGAATACTCTCCCGCATGACGGGCATTGATATAAATTCAACTGAAACAGATCATCAATACGCTCATAAATTGCATGACTATTTTCATGTGGCTTTTCAAGTTCTTCTATGCAGTCCCAGAACTCATTCCAATCCTGATCTGCAATGATTCTTCCTTTATAAGAAAGACAATCTGTGCTATCATGAAACCGATATCCACATTTACATAGAAAGTGCATGGAAACACCCCCGTGTTCTTTTTTATTATCATAACCGAAAAAACGCAAAATGTCAAGGAGGTGAGGCGCTTGCGAAAGCTGAAAGATTATACACCGACGCAGTTCATGGCGGAGGATTCCCATTACGACAAAGCCGCCGCCGACTACGCAGTCCGGTTCATCGAGTGTCTTGCCCACACCAAAGGCACATGGGCGGGAAAGCCGTTCGAGCTGATCGACTGGCAGGAGCGCATCATCCGCGACCTGTTCGGCATCATCAAGCCCAACGGCTACCGACAGTTCAATACCGCATATATCGAAATTCCGAAGAAGAATGGTAAGTCCGAGCTTGCCGCTGCGGTCGCACTGCTGCTTACCTGCGGCGACGGTGAAGAACGTGCCGAGGTATACGGCTGCGCTGCCGACCGGCAGCAAGCGGCAATCGTGTTTGACGTCGCCGCCGATATGGTTCGAATGTGCCCTGCGTTGAATAAACGAGTCAAGATACTGACCTCGCAGAAGCGTATAATATTTACGCCGACCAACAGCTTCTATCAGGTGCTATCGGCAGAAGCCTATTCTAAGCACGGCTTCAATATTCATGGAGTCGTTTTCGACGAGCTACACACGCAGCCAAACCGGAAGCTCTTTGACGTTATGACGAAAGGCTCCGGCGATGCACGAATGCAGCCTTTGTATTTCCTTATCACAACGGCAGGCACAGACACCAATTCCATCTGCTACGAGCAGCATCAGAAGGCGCAGGATATTCTCGAAGGGCGCAAGATCGACAAGACCTTCTATCCGGTCATCTACGGCGCTCCCGATGATGCCGACTGGACTTCTCCGGAGGTCTGGAAGAATTCAAACCCTTCCCTCGGTGAAACGATCGGCATGGACAAGGTTGAGGCTGCCTGCGAATCCGCAAAGCAGAACCCCGGCGAAGAAAACGCCTTCCGGCAGCTTCGTCTGAATCAATGGGTAAAGCAGACCGTCCGCTGGATGCCAATGCACAAATGGGACGCCTGCAAAGTCGATTATGACGAATCGCTGTTGGAAGGACGTGTATGTTATGGCGGTCTAGATCTCTCGTCCACGACGGATATAACCGCTTTCGTACTGGTGTTTCCGCCGACCGAAAAGGACGACCACTATTATATTCTCCCGTACTTCTGGCTGCCGGAGGAAACGCTTGACCTGCGCGTCCGGCGCGACCATGTGCCGTATGACCTCTGGCAGCGGCAGGGCTTCCTGATGACGACCGAGGGCAATGTCGTGCATTACGGCTTCATCGAAAACTTCATTGACGAACTGGGTACACGGTTCAATATCCGTGAGATCGCCTTCGACCGTTGGGGTGCTGTGCAGATGTCTCAGAACCTTGAGGGGCTAGGCTTCACGCTGGTGCAGTTCGGTCAGGGCTACCGTGATATGTCACCGCCAACCAAAGAGCTGATGAAGCTGACGCTGGAGCAGAAGATCGCCCACAACGGGCATCCGGTGCTGCGCTGGAATATGGACAACATTTTCATCAAGCGCGATCCTGCTGGAAACATCAAGCCGGACAAAGAAAAATCCACCGAAAAAATCGATGGATCTGTAGCAACTATAATGGCACTCGACCGTGCAATCCGATGCGGAAACGACTCCGGCGACAGTATTTATGATGAGAGGGAAATGATAGTTTTATAACGGTAAACTAAATGTTCCATCATGATAATAATTTGTAGCAGGATTATTTATACATTCTTCAACATGAGCACCTTCATAGAGAAATAGGTAAACCGATTTTTCAAATTCAGAATGAATGAGATTAATGGTATCTTTTAAAGAAAGTAAAATAACATCTACACTTTTTTTGACGTTGTTCTTTGAAAGAAAAGAAAGACGATGATTGCCGTCTATTACAAGGTAATCAAATCCACCCATGAGATAATCAATTACAATTATTGGTTCAGAACACTTTGAGTAGTCAAATGCATTATTGCAGTTTACTTCAGTGTATTTAATTGGTGCATCATTATAATCAAAAGTAGCAAAAGCAGTTAAAGGTATAGATTGACACTCATAATTACTTATGAGTTTTTTCGCCTCTGAGATGCAGAAATGAATTCTAATTTCGCAATTTGGAATAATTACTTCCGTATAGTACTGTTCTAAGCCTTTAAAAACAAACTCTTTATTTTCTTCTGATCTAAAAGCGTCGAGCATGACACTACACCATTTCTCAAGGTACGCATGGAAACCATTTAATCTACTGTATTTAGAATAATTACGCATTACTTCATTAAAAAGCGAAGCGGCATTAATTTTTGATTCAAAAACATCGTTAGCATACTGATATTTCATATAATACACCTTTCATTTAAATTGTATGTTTGAGAATTAATATCTAATATTATACCACAAGCCCATACAAAAAGTCAACGAGAGGAGTGATGCACATGAGCATTTTCAGTGGGCTGTTCCGGTCGAGGGATAAGCCGAAGGACAGCTACGACAGCCCGTCCTACAGTTATTTCTTTGGGCGGACTCATGCAGGCAAGCGTGTCAACGACCGCACGGCAATGCAGATCATCGCAGTTTACGCCTGTGTGAGAGTCTTGTCGGAGGCGATCGCACAACTGCCCCTGCACGTTTATCAATACACCGACAGCGGAAAAGAGCGAGTGCCGAGGCACCCGCTGTATTTTTTGCTGCACGACCAGCCGAATCCCGAAATGACATCCTTCGTGTTTCGTGAAACGCTGATGGCGCATCTGCTGATCTACGGCAACGCCTATGCGCAGATCATCCGGAACGGCAGAGGTGACGTCATCGGACTGTATCCGCTGATGCCGGATAAGGTGCATGTTGACCGTGACGACTGTGGCAGGCTCATTTACCGCTACAGCCGATATGACGAGTATAATCCGAATATAAAAGAACAGGGCGAAATCATTCTGCCCATGGAACAGGTACTGCATATTCCCGGCTTGGGCTTTGACGGTCTGGTCGGATACAGTCCCATTGCAATGGCGAAGAATGCTATCGGTCTTGCGGTCGCCTGCGATGAATACGGTGCATCGTTCTTTGCAAACGGAGCTGCACCCTCGGCGGTGCTTGAGTATCCTGGCACTATCAAGAATCCGGAACGTATCAGAGAAGCATGGCACAGAGCTTATGGAAACGGCAATGCTCACAAGGTTGCTGTTCTTGAGGAGGGCATGAAATACACTCCTATCTCCATTCCGAATAACGATGCTCAGTTCCTTGAGACTCGTAAATTTCAGATCGAGGAAATTGCCCGCCTGTACCGTGTTCCGCTGCATATGATAGGAGATCTCGAACATGCTACATTCAGCAATATCGAGCATCTGTCGCTGGAATTCGTAAAATATACCCTTGATCCATGGCTGGTACGCTGGGAACAGGGACTGCAGAAGGCGCTTCTTTCCGATTCGGAAAAGGGGCGCTATTTCATTAGATTTAATGTGGAAGGTCTGCTCCGCGGTGATTACGTAAGCCGTATGCAGGGCTATGCGACTGCCAGACAGAACGGCTGGCTGTCTGCTAACGATATCCGTGAGCTGGAGGATATGAATGCGATTCCCGAAGAGGAAGGCGGCAATCTGTATCTGGTGAACGGCAGCTTCACAAAGCTTAAGGACGCAGGCGCTTTTGCAAACAAAGGAGGTAATTCAGATGAATAAATTCTGGAACTGGGTACGCAACGAAGATACAAATGCTGCGGAGCTCATCTTCAATGGCCCGATTTCTGAGGATACATGGTTCGGTAATGAAATAACACCTGCCATGTTCCGAAATGAACTATCAAAAGTATCAGGTGATCTCACTGTATGGATAAACTCTCCCGGTGGAGATGTTTTTGCAGCTTCGCAGATATACACCATGCTGCGTAATCATAAGGGTAAAGTTACCGTAAAGATCGACGGTATCGCAGCCAGTGCAGCATCTGTGGTTGCTATGGCCGGAGATGAGACACTCATAGCTCCTACAGGTATGCTGATGATACATAACCCTGCTACTATAGCTGTCGGTAATAAATCAGATATGGAACAGGCTATAAGGCTTCTTGACGAGGTTAAGGAGAGTATCATAAATGCATACGAGGAGAAGTCACATCAAAGTCGTGCTAAAATAGCGCACATGATGGACGAGGAGACATGGCTCAATGCCAAAAAAGCTCTTTCTCTCGGCCTTGTTGACGGTATCCTTTTTAATGACGTAGATGCTCCTCCGGCCGAAACTGCCCCCGATGAGGATACACCTGAAGAGGAGGAGCCCGATAAGGATGACGGAAAACTAAAAAGGCGTAAGACAGAAGATATCGCAGCTATGTCATATTCTTCTGCAAATACAATGGAGAGCCTTATCAAGAGGATCTCCGCATCATATACACCTGTTAAAGGTACACCAATAGAACAGCTGGATAAAAGGCTGTCATTACTTAGGAGGGATGTCTGATGACAATACAGGAACTCAGAGAAAAAAGAGCAAAGGCATGGGATACTGCCCGTGATTTTCTCGATTCGAAGCGTAATGCAAATGGTCTGCTTTCCGAAGAGGACAGCACGACCTACGATGCACTCGAACAGACTATAGTAGATCTCGGTAAAGAGATCGAGCGTATGGAAAGAGCAGAGCGCATAGGACAGGAGCTTAACGCTGCAACTACAAAACCTGTTGTAGGAACACCGGGAGCACATGTAACTGATATTCCGAAGCATTCTACAGGCTCAGACGAATACAGCAAGGCTTTCTGGAACAGTGTCCGCAACCGTAACTGGATAGATGTCCGTAATGACCTGCAGGTGGGAGAAGATACCGAAGGCGGTTATCTCGTACCTGACGAATTCGAGAAGAAGCTTATTGAAGCACTTGAGGAGGAAAACATTTTCCGTCCTCTTGCTACAAGAATACAGACCTCAAGCGGAGACAGAAAGATACCTGTTGTAACTTCAAAGGGTGAAGCTGTGTGGATGGAAGAAGAGGAAGCATTTACTCTCTCCGATGACTCTTTCGGTCAGCTCTCACTCTCTGCATACAAGGTAGGTACAGCTATTAAGATATCTGAAGAGCTTCTTAATGACTCTGTCTTTGATCTCCCTGCATATATTGCAAAGGAATTCGCCCGCAGGATCGGTGCAAAGGAAGAGGAGGCATTCCTTACCGGCGACGGTATAGGCAAGCCTACGGGCCTTTTCGCGGCAGCTGGAGGGGCTCAGGAGGGCTGTACTACTTCCGGGGCAAATATAACCTTTGATGATATGATAGAGCTGTTTTATTCGCTTAAGTCTCCATACCGAAAAAAGGCAAAGTGGATACTCAATGAGCAGACAGTAAAGGCTCTGCGTAAGATCAAGGATAATACCGGAAACTATATCTGGCAGCCCAGTGTATCTAACGGAATACCGGATACAATACTTAATCATCCATATATAACATCTGTGTATGTACCTACTGCAGAAGCGGGCAACAGAGCTATCGCATTCGGTGACTACAGCTATTACTGGATAGCAGACCGTCAGGGACGCAGTATGAAGCGACTTAATGAGCTTTTTGCTATGAACGGTCAGATAGGCTTACTTGCTTCACAGCGTGTAGACGGTAAGCTCATTCTTCCTGAAGCTGTAAAGGTGCTGACCATGAAGGCATGATAAGTCTTAATGAAGCTAAAAACTATCTCCGTGTAGACCATACGGAGGATGACAAGCTTATCCTTTCCCTGATAGATACTGCCAAGGCACTGGTGCAGGACGTGGGCAGAATGGATGAACAGGCACTTGCGGTCAATGAGGCAACCACCAGGCAGGCTATGCTGTATACAATATCATACCTCTATGAGAACCGCAATACTGCTGACTACCATAAGCTGACACTTACACTGAGAGCTCTGTTATTTGCACAGCGTGAAGGGGTGATGTAATGGAAATAGGAATGCTTAATCAGCGTATATCCTTTCTTGAACATCACACCAGAAAGGATAACATCGGTAATCATAAGGCTCAGTGGGAGGAAGTTTTCTCCTGCTGGGCTAATGTTACCCCTAAGTCATCAACGGAAACAACTGATGCCGGTGTAACAAAAGAAATATATTCCATAGAGTTCATAGTGCGCCAGACGACTGATACAATGCGTATCAATCCCACAACACACAGGCTGAAGTTTCGTGGATTGACTTACAATATTGACGGTATACTGCCAAATTACAGATCTTTGGACTATATGAAGATAATAGCAGGTACACGAAGGGCTGGTGAGCAGGATGACTTCTATTGACGATATGGCGACAGAGATCATGCGCGGTCTGACGGAATATGCAGACCTTGCCGATACTGCCATGAAAGCCGCTGTGAAAAAGACAGCGACGGAGGTCAAGAAGGAAATCTCCGCCAATGCTCCGAAGCGAACCGGTAAGTACCGCAAGAGCTGGGCGACCAAGAAAACGAAGGAGAACAGTCATACACTTGAAATGACCGTTCACTCCAAAGACCGCTACCAGCTTGCGCACCTGCTGGAAAAAGGTCATGCAAAGCGCAACGGCGGACGTGTATCCGGCAAGCCGCATATCGCTCCTGCGGAAGTGCATGGCGAGGAAATGCTCACGCAGCTTATCGAGGAGGCGCTGTCATGACCTATGAAGAAATCAATGAAATGATGCAGGAGATCGGGATGCCGTTTGCCTATCATCATTTTGCCGAGGGCGAGTCTCCGAAACCGCCCTTTGTTATTTTCCTTTCACCCGGCGAGGACACCTTCGGTGCAGATAATCTGATGTATCACAGC
>JAEEGJ010023419.1_pt1 | contig 12960 bp, 8 predicted proteins | sample 8958761 | NCBI WGS metagenome assembly JAEEGJ01 (sample SAMN16246546, study PRJNA631951) | gut metagenome | biome: gut microbiome; feature: rumen; material: RS-attached | host: Bos | place: Iran: Karaj | collected 2018-10
AAGTAGAAACAAAGTATATAACTACTTCGGGACAGTCATTGACTACAGGTAACTACCAGTTTACACCGGTTGAGAATAAGGTAAAAAATGAAACTACTGGTGTGGAATATACTTATTATAATTACAACTTCAAGATTAAGGTAGGTGCAACAACAGGAACAGGTGAAAAATCATTCAAAATTACAGCTACAGAAGATAAGGACTCGAATGCTCTTCAAAGCCCTAAAGACTTTATTATACGCTATGACAATTTGCCTCCAAAAGTAGCTGCACATACTTCAGAATCATTTAAGATTGAAAGTACAGTAAAGAATTCTCAAGGTTATTACAGCCTTAGTTCTGCTGCTTACGAAGCTAATGATGGTGATACAGGTGTAGATAGAATTGCAGTATACTTCACAAGAACTGTTGAAGGAACAACTTATGTATTTGATCCTATGTACAAGCGAACAAATGCTGCTTCAAAACTCGCAACAGTTACAAGTGGCACCGGAATCAAACAGGATTCAGCTGCCGGCGGAGATATGCTCTACTGGGGTTCTGCAACAGTTAGTTCTATTAGCAATTCAACCCTTACACTTTCTGCAGCTGCTCCAAGTTATGTTCATGTTGGTGGTCTTGCAAAAATTAAGGGTGTTATATATAGAATTGCTTCTGTTTCTGGAACAACGGTAGTTCTTTATGGAGAACCGGGAGAAAGTACAACTGTAGAATTTGCCGTTGCAAATGTTGTTGATAACACTACTGCCGAAAGTAAGAAAGATGGTGCTGTTGCTCTAAAGACAGATTATGGCTATGGCTATTGTAACGATTATATCTACGATGATGGCGATATGATTCTGGAAAATCTCCACAAGGATGATTCAAAGTCATGGACCTGGGAACTCTACGTAAACTCAAAGAACATTCCTGATGGTGATGTAGATATTCATTATGTAGTATTCGATAAAGCTGGTAATTTTAAGCATGATTTTGTAACTGGTGCTTCTGTAGAAAACAACAAGCCTCGTCTGGTAAGTGTTGCTCTTGGTGTAGATATTAACCAGGATGGAAACATTACTCAGGGCGATAATGAAATCACAAATTATTATCCGGAAGGTTTAACAGAAAAACCTGGAGTTTATACAAATGCTTCAACAGCAATTAATATTTCTGGAATTACTGTAAAAGGAAAAATGTCTGTAACTCCAGAAATTGTTGGTGGTAACGGCGATTTGTTCTATCAGTGGAAGACAAAGAAAACAACAGCATGGCAGAAAGTTCAAGGTTCTGGTAAAAAACTGATGTCTGGAAATAATGACTACGACGATGCCGACTTTAATAATGCAAATGATTACATTGCTTCTGGCACAACTGCATTAACAACCCAGACAGGAACAATCTCTCATGATATTGACTGGTTAATTGAAAACTCTACCGATAACGATTCAGATTTCAATATCAACTACGAGATTTTCGATAGTACAGATGGAAAAACTGTATTCACAGATTCTAATAAAGTCAGCATCAATATTACAGGCATAAACCTCCAGGTTCGTGATAAGGTTGCTCCTACAGTAACAATTGATGATTTCTATTGGAACAGCCTCACAGATAACTCAGTTTATACTTCAAAGACCCCGGCACAGGTTAAGTCTGTAGCAGATTTGGAAGGACATATAGAACTTCATGGCGATTTACCATCAGCAACATTTAATGCTACGGCTGGAGCTACAAATGCCGAGTTCGATACAGATGATAAGGTTTCTGGAAAGATTAAACTTAAGGGAACTGTTCAGGATAACATTGTACTCACAGATTTGTATCTTACAATTGACGGTTTGTTAAGTGCTACAAAGGTTGCAACTTACAATAAGACAAACGGAAAGTGGATGAAGGCCGGTAGTACAACCGAAGAATTCTCAAAGGTTGGAACTCTTGCAGGTACTGGTTATGAATTCGATATTGATAAAACATCAAACTCATTCGACTTGAACGACGGCCACAGCGTAAACTGGACACTCCTTTGGGATACATCAATGATTACAGATGTAGCAAACAACAACGTCAAAGTTCAGGTTCGCGCAGATGATAATGCTAGTGCTGCCGGTCACACGGATGACAGTGATAATCCAATCAATTTCAATACAACTTCAACCCGCCAGGTGGATGTTGTTCCGTATATTACTGGAATCAGTACAAGTTTGGATGGAGCATATTCATCTGTGCCTTCTGTATTCAATCGTTCAGCACGTGGTTATTATCCAGTTAGTCGTGGAGAAGAAATTACTATATCTGGTTTCAACTTGAAGAAAGCAGATACTGCTCCTACTGTGGTAATTACAGATGAGGCAGATGTTTCTTCTTCTTCGAAAACATCAGTAACCTTAGAAGTACCTGCAACTGCAACTAGTGGCAATGTTACAATACAGGTTAACGGAATTGACTCTCTTAATAATCTGACCAGTAAGCTTGTTGCTTATAATCAAGAGGCGAATGGAATCAATAACGATATCCTTACAGATGAGCGAAAAGTCTGGGTATGGGGTAGCGACCAGGTAGTTGATGGTACAAGTATAAGATATCCAACCTTTAAAGTAGGTTCAAACGGCGATGAAGTATTCTCATACGATGTTGGAGGTACTGATACATATCTTTACAAGAATGGAACCAAATACAAAGTTGGTTCATCATTTACTCAATGGTATGACACTGTAGTCGCTGTAGATGGAAGTGGTAATTTGTATGGCCTTGCTTTGAACGGAGACTGTGCTAGTCCAGGAAGTACAGATTATAGTACATGTGCAAGTATGTATTTCTATCCATTGATTTCGAGTTCAATCAATGTCTGGGCTTATACAAAAGAGGGAAATACTTATAAAAACTATGCTGAAGAAGGTGCTTATGCATGGGAGAACACAAGTAATGGAAATACTTATAATCCAAATCGTATTCAAAATCCTAAACTGCTTGTAAATGATGGAAAGATTTATTCAGTGTATTATGACGCAACAGAAAAGAAGGTAAAATTTAGAGCTGGTACTTATTCGCAGTCTTATGTTCAATACGGAAATAATCATAATTTCCAATATGATCCTTCAGATGGTACTTATCAAAGTGATACAGGTATGGATGGAAAATATGTAGTGAGAAATGGAATATATTATCGTTTGAAGAAATTATCGAATTATAATCAATGGTATACTATCGAAGGATATAATGGAAACGCAACTTTCAATAATGCCAAAGTATACACTAAGACAGTTACTATTTCAGACTCCATCTCCAATTATAGTAATGGTTCAAATGGTTCTGCAAAGAATTCTCAAACCATAGCAAGTGGAACTGCGGCATCGGCATATTCTGCAGTTGCTATAGTTTCAAATGCAGTTGCTAAAGTTAATGATACAACTCTGACATCAACAGAAGATGTTGCTGTAGTTTGCTGGTATGATAGTGCGGCAACAGCTCTTAAGTTCAGTTATAATACAACACCTGTAGCAGGTGGTTCCTGGTTAACAACTCCTGTTGTTGTCGATCCTGACTTTGCCGGATGGTATCCTGATATGGTTGTTGATGGAGAAGGTGGTATTCATATTTCTTACTATGGAGCAAAGAATGGTGACCTTAAATATGCATATCTTGAAAACTTCAAAGATACAACAGCAGATGTTTGTACTGTAGACAGCTATCTCTCTGTTGGTACAAGAACAAGTATTTCTGTAAGTCCATCAAAGACAGAGTTTACTGTTGGCGATACGACAGTAGAAAAGTATGTTCCACATATTTCATATTATATGTCTGCCTTTACAGCAACACAGAATAGTGTTAGAACAGCATGGCCTGCAATGTTAGGAACAAATAAGACTGCAAGCAATACTTATTGTGATGGTGCTGTAAACGACAAATATACAGGTTACTGGGAAGTACAGACCTTACCTTTGGAATCATTCCCGAATGATTATACTGTTGGTATAGGTGAGAAGAATGGTTCTATACTGTTAGGTTACGGAACATCAGAAGGTCTGGAAATATCGACATTGTATTAAAACAAAAACACTTGACCATCCCCGTCAAAAGAATCACTTCTTTCTGGCGGGGATTTTTTTGTGGGTTGGATCTGTATACAGTGTTCTTTAATAATGCATTTGTAAATAAAGCACTTGCTTTTTCCCCACAAGTGCTTTTCTTTTAAAAAAGAAAGGCATTCGCAGAAAGCGTCTTGCCTCCTAACAGGTTTACCTAGAAAACTAGGCAAGTGCCCGCCGATAGGGTCAACAACACGGCGGGCACTATTTTTTTTCTACGTTTCTTTTTCCGTCTATGGAGAAGGCGCGTAATAATGTCGATGAAAATTGTAACTGCTGAAAACAGCAAGTCAAGGAACTCATAAAAATCATCCTGCTTGATGGTAATACTATTTATTTGACCGATATCCTCGTGTTTTACTGAATTCTTTTTTAAATCAAATAGGACAAAACACTTTAATATTCTGTGATAGAAAACTAAATCTACATGATAATAAATATTATTGATAACAATTGGATATTGACGACCTATAAAAGCAAAGCCTTTCCCTAGTTCTAGAAGAAAAGTTTGCAAATTATCAATAATTCTTTGTTCTAAATCAGTTTCTGAATTTCAATTCCTGTTGTTGCAAGAGCAAGAATATCTGCCTTATCTTTACTTTTGGCAAGTCGAAAGAATAAACCAGAATCCATTTGACGTCGAAGCGAACGAACATCCCAGTCTTCTTTAATACATTCCTTTTCATAAAAGGAACGTTCAATTTCATCATTAATTGTTATAAGTTCACAAATATGACTCCATGTTAATTTGTCAGACATCTGACAAATTGGATATAACAAGTAAAACTTTCGCATGTTATTCAGATTCGGGCGGTTATATCCCCTTCCTAATTTCATTGTTCATCTGTTTGAATAGTGGAATGTTGTTTTTTCTCTAAAGAGTGTTTTTTGTATTCTTCTTGAATCAAGGAATGCCTCCAAAAAATACTTTAGACTAAAAGCAGTACACATTTCTATGTATATATTATATAGAAAAAAAAGTGGGTTTATTACAAAAAATGTGGGAGAAAAATTATAATAGTTTGTTATATTATTCTTTGAGGACAAAAAAACTTATTTATGCTCTTTATAATCCACAATCCACCCTCCGGCATAAAATCCGTTTTCATTGTATGTGGGATAAACAAAAATAACTTTAGTAGGATTTTGGGTGTCGTAGGTAAAGGTGTTTGAATGCCAGTCGAAGGGAACTATGGAAGGGTCGCTGTAGGTGAAGTTGGCCTGCTGGTCTATGGGGGTGGTGAGAGTGATATTGTAGAGGCCTTTTTTTAATTTCAAATGCATGGCCATGCCGCCGCTTAAAAAATATTTTTTCTTATACTGATTCACAACATTTGGAATGCTTACCCATTCATAGGTAGCGGAACAGGCAGTGTAGGTTACGTCGTTACCGTCCATGTCGGTTAGTTTTAAATAACAGCGGATGTCGTTCATGACTCCTTTGTTTTCAGGTCTGTAAATGATGAGACTAGTTTTGTCGTGCCCCGCAGGCATATCTTTTACAGCATCCATAAATTCATAATAAGAACCCGGAACTGGCTGGGCAAAAAAGAGGATGCTCTGTAAAAATAAAACTGTGACAAACAAAAATCTTTTCTTCATCTATCTAATTCTATCTTGGATTTGGTAGTTCTTCAATTCCCACGGTTTACAAATCTACTTTCTTCTTATAAAATACGCTCAATGGAAAAGCTTGATGTTAAACTGATTGCGCTTGATTTGGATGATACTTTATTAAATGATGACCGCCAGATTACCGATTTGACAGTACAGGCCTTGCGCGATTGTGCTCAAAAAGGAATTTATGTTGTTTTGTGTTCTGGTCGTGCCGAAGATGCAATCCTTCCTTTTGTACGAAGACTCCAAATTGCGGGGCTCGAAACCGGAAGATTTTTGATTGCTATAAACGGCTGCAGTATTTTTGATTTGCATACACGGCAGAATATTTTTTGTAAAAAGGTAGAGCCTGAGATTTTGCTGCGTACCAATGAACTGGCCGAAGCTGTAGGCCTGCGTTCCGAAGTTTATACTCCCGATACAATTTACTATCGCGAAAAAACTAAATGGACTAAACTTGATGTTGATCTTTGCGGGCTCAAAGGTCTTGCCGTAGAAAATTATGAGGATTTTTTACAGAAGGGTTTTACAAAGATGCTTGTACCCGGGGAACCTGACCAGCTGCTTGAGCTTCAGAAAACTTTGCGTGCTGAATTTAAAGAGCGCGCTGTGATTTTTACAAGTAAGCCATACTTCCTTGAAATCCTTCCGCCTGATTGCGGCAAGGGTGAAGCCGTATCTTTTCTTGCAAAAGAACTTAATATTCCAATTGAAAAAACAATGGGTTTTGGCGACAGCATGAATGATGAAAGTCTTATAAGAATGTGCGGCTACGGTGTTGCTATGTGCAATGGTCTTGATGCTATTAAAAACATTGCCGATTTTGTAACTAAATACGATAACAATCATGATGGTGTTGGAAAATTTATTTATGAGGAAATTCTAAAATGATTAAAAATCGAACACTTGCACTTACAGTAATTATTTTAATTTATATTTTCGCTGCCTTTTGTGGTCTCTTTGTTTACAATTATTTGAGGGCATCAAAGGATTTCTGGCTTTGTCTTCTATTTGCAGATATTGCTGCCACTCTTGTAGTTTTTATTTTCAGTCTGATTTTTGGAAACGCTTCTGTATATGATCCTTACTGGAGTGTTCAGCCTCCTGTAATTCTTGGAATAGGACTTGCAAAAACCGCTGACGCTGCAAACAATCTTCTTGCCTGGCTGATTTTTATTGTTGTACTTTTGTGGGCTTTAAGACTTACTGCTAACTGGGCTTATAATTTTAAAAGCTTTGAATATCAGGATTGGCGTTACCTTATGCTCAAAGAAAAAACTGGAAGGGCTTATCCTTTAATTAATTTTTTAGGGATTCATCTTTTTCCAACTCTGGTAGTTTATCTTTGTGTGCTTCCTGGTCTTTTTGTTTTTGTGAGTGAAGCTTCTTTACATCCCTTGTGTTTTGTTTTTTTAGCCCAAAGTCTTATTGCCTCAGTATTACAAGGGATTGCTGATGTTCAGATGCACAAATTCAGGGCAGAGGGAAGCGGCGGTTTTATACGAAGTGGTTTGTGGAAACATGCCCGTCATCCAAATTATGCCTGTGAGATTTTTATGTGGTGGGGGATTGGTCTTACAAGTGTAATTGCTCTTGGTGGAAAATGGTGGCTGCTTGCCGGTGCTCTTGTAAATACCCTGATGTTCCTTTTTATAAGCATTCCAATGGCCGATAAAAGACAATCCCGTAAACCAGGCTTTGAAGAATACAAAAAACAGACCAGATTTTTGTTTTAAAAAAAGGGATGAGGAAAGTTTATGATTAGGATTCTTTTTGTATGCCACGGAAATATCTGCCGCTCGCCAATGGCCGAATTTGTAATGAAAGAACTTGTTCGTCGTGCAGGCCGCGAATCTGATTTTTTAATTGAGTCTGCTGCAACTAGTCGTGAAGAACTTGGAAACGATATGCACTACGGAACCCGTACTAAATTGCGAGAAATGGGTATTCCATTCAGCCGTCGTGCCGCCCGTCAGATTACAAGAAACGACTACGATAAATACGACTATCTTGTTGCAATGGATGATGAAAATCTTTTTTACATGAATCGCTGCTGGAGTCCTGATCCCCAGCATAAAATAGTTCATTTACTTTCTTTTGCAGGCAAAGACCGTGACATTGCCGACCCCTGGTACACCGGAAATTTTGATCAGACTTATGAGGATGTACTGGAGGGGTGCACGGCTTTTTTAAAATTTCTCGGGTAGAGTCTTTCCTTCTTTTTTCCAGGCGTAGTATTCTGCAGTGGCGGTGAACAAAACATCGCTTGAAGAATTGAGGGCGGTTTCCATACTGTCCTGAACAACGCCGATAATAAATCCTACTCCTACAACCTGCATGGCAAGATCATTTGGAATGCCAAAAAGTGAACAGGCAAGCGGGATAAGCAGTAATGAACCACCTGCAACTCCAGAAGCACCACAGGCTCCAAGGGTAGCAAGTACGCACAAAATTACTGCGGTTGGAATATCTACAGAAATACCAAGTGTGTTGGCAGCGGCTAAGGTCATTACAGAAATTGTGATGGCGGCTCCGTCCATGTTGATTGTTGCACCAAGCGGAATTGAAACAGAATACATGTCTTCATCAAGACCAAGCTTTTCGCAAAGTTCCATATTTACAGGAATGTTTGCGGCAGAACTGCGGGTAAAGAAAGCAGTAATTCCACTCTCGCGCAGGCAGCGCAAAACCAGAGGGTAAGGATTTCTTTTGAGAACGATTGCAACAATTGCCGGTGAAATTACAAAGGTCATAAAAAGCATTGAGCCTACAAGCACCAGCAGAAGCTTTCCGTAATTTGTAAAAATGCCAAGGCCGTTTGTAGAAACTGTTGTGTATACAAGACCTAAGATTCCAAATGGAGCAAGGTTAATAATCCAGCGTACTATCTGAGAGATTCCCTGAGAAACTTCTGTGAACATTTCTTTTGTCTGATCACTTGCAAAACGCTTGATTGCAAGTCCAAAAATTAAAGCCCAGGTAAGAATACCGATATAATTTGCGCGGGCAAGGGCGTCTATTGGATTAGAAACTGCATTTACAAGCAGGTTCTTGAGCACCTGACCAATGCCTGCAGGAGCTGCAGAAACATCGGCACCTTGTGCAAGAACTATTGTCTGTGGAAAAATAAAGCTTGCTGTGACTGCAACAAGAGCAGCCAGCAGAGTAGTAGAAAGATATAAAAGAATTACCATGCCAAAGCGTTTGTCCAGTTTTGCAGCACCTTTTGCCAGTGAGCTTGAAACAAGTGCAAAAACCAGAACCGGAGCAATTGCCTTAAGGGCGCCTACAAAAAGGTCTCCAAGTATTCCAAGCCAGGCAGCCTGCGGCAAAAAGATTCCAAGCAGGGTACCCAGAATAATTCCAATTACGATTCGTAAAATAAGGCTTATAGAATTATAAGTCTTGATGAGTTTAGTAATAATATTTGTGTGTTCCATAAAAAAGATTATAACATAAAAAAGTATTTTTTTTACAATTTACAACACTTTTTTTACAATACGATTTTCTTCTATAGTGTATAATAAAATAAACTTTATTGTAATGAGGGGTTTTAGGGGTGAAACCCCTAGGCGAAGGGGTAGACCGCAACGAAGTGCGGGCGTAGGGGGAGACTTCCCCCTCCTTTATTAATACACAGGAGAAAAAATTATGAAAAAACTTGGTTTTGGTTTGATGAGACTTCCTTATACGGAAGATAAGACTTGGGGAAACATTGATTTGGAAAAGACCCGCGAGATGATTGATGCTTACATGGAACAAGGTTTTTCTTATTTTGATACTGCCTGGGTTTATCATGGTGGATTTTCGGAGCGCGTATTTGGTGAACTTGTTGCCAAGCGCTATCCAAGGGAGAAGTTTCAGGTAACTACCAAGATGCCGCTTTGGGGTAAAACAGACCCTGCTGACTTACAGAAGACTTTTGATGAACAGTTGAAGAAGTGCGGTGTTGAATATTTTGATTATTACTTTTTGCATGCCCTGAACCGTGATGTTTTTGCTACTGCCGAAAAGCTTGGTGCTTTTGAATGGATGCAGGAAATGAAGAAGCAGGGGAAGATTTTACATCCGGGATTTTCTTTCCACGATGATGCAGACGCTCTTGAAATGATGCTTTCTAAGCACCCGGAGGTTGAACTTGTTCAGCTTCAGATAAATTATATTGACTGGGAAAGCGATAACGTTCAGAGCCGTAAGTGTTATGAAATCTGTAAGCGCTATGGCATTCCTGTTTCTATTATGGAACCAATTAAGGGCGGAAGTCTTGCAAATATTATGCCTGACGCTAAAAAGATTTTTACTGATTACAATCCAAATGCAAGCGCTGCAAGCTGGGCTGTTCGTTACTGTGCAAGCATGGATAATATTCTTGTTGTTCTTAGCGGTATGAGTAATATGGAACAACTGCAGGACAATATGTCTTATATGAAGGATTTTGTACCTCTGAACGAAGAAGAGCAGAAGTGCGTGCAGAAGGCTACCGACCTTATTAAATCTACAATTGCTATTCCTTGTACTGCCTGTCGTTACTGTGTTGACGAGACAAACGGCGGATGTCCTATGAATATTAATATTCCACGCTTCTTTGAAATTTATAACGAAAGCAAGCGCTATGGTGTTGGCCCTTACAAGTGGCACTATAACAATGCTGTAAAAGAAAGCGGGGATCCTGCGGGCTGTATTGGCTGCGGAAACTGTCAGGGACACTGTCCGCAAAAGCTTGAAATTATTGAATTGCTCAAGGAAGTTGCAAAGACTTTTGCCTAGGCTAAGAATGTGTTATACTTTTTAGCATGAAAGCCGTTACCATAATTCCACCGCTGGTGCAGTTGAATGCTCCTTATCCGTCTGGTGCATACCTAACTTCCTTTTTTAAGAGCGAAGGTTTGGATGCTGTTTGGGCAGATTTAAGCATTGAACTTTTTTACCAGATTTTTTGTCGCGAGGGATTGGAACGGCTTTTTGAAATTTCAGGGGCTCGTGCACTTGAGCTTGCTGATCGTGCCGAAAAAGATGGAGATGATAATACTGCCTTTAATCTTCGTCGCTACATTGCAACAAAATCAAGCTGGATTGAATGGATTGATTTTATTACGGCTGTTTTAAGTGGTGGTGGCGCGCGCGAAAAAGAACATCAGTTTTTGTATTCTCCGTTTGTACCAAGAGGTCAGCGAATGGAGGATTTTCTGGCGGGGATTGTTGATTCTGGTCGGGAGCCTTCTGTAGACGATGTGCGCTTTTTATGTTCCTACGCCCTTGCCGATTTAGCTGATTATATTACCGCAGCCTTTGATCCTAATTTTTCTTTGATTCGTTATGCTGAACCTCTTACGGTTGATGAGCGCAGTTTTAGTCAACTTGAAAAAGAACTTGATTCTCCTGTGCTGGAACATTTTTATAGGCCGGTGCTGGAGACCCATCCTTTCATTGTCGGGCTTGACCCGACAATCTCTCTCATCTGCATTTCCATCCCATTTGCAGGCACCTTTATTCCGGCTCTGTACACTGCACGTTTTCTCAAACAAAAATATGGCGACCAGGTTTTTATCTGCATTGGCGGTGGCTTTGTAAATACTGAACTGCGTGATGCCCGTGAGCCGGCTCTTGGTAAATATATAGATGCTATTTCCTACGACCGCGGTTATGGGTCGTATCATGAATTAATTAAACTAGGAATATCAAATTCCTTGTCATTGTCGGGCTTGACCCGCGAGTTTTCGCAAGGCGAAAATCTCGGTAAGCTTGCGACACAATCTCTCTTTAAAATGCGTCTCTTCTTAAAGCAGGGCGCCTCTCCAAAAATCCTCGACCCCCTCTGGACCTCAGACGAACTCGAAGAATTTGAAGCCACGGTTACTCCAAAAATCATCCCCGATTACACAGACATAGATTTTACCCGCTACCTTCGTGTATGCGACGACGCCAACAGTATGCATAGGCTTTGGACAGACGGGGCCTGGATAAAGGCATACCTTGCTCATGGCTGCTACTGGCATCGTTGTGCCTTCTGCGATACAAACTTAGATTACGTTTGTGGCTACAAACCTGTAAACACAGAAGCGCTGTACAACGGCCTTTTAAAAACTGCGCGTGAAAAAAATATCTGGGGAGTTCATTTTGTAGATGAAGCTATGCCTCCTGCTGCTCTCAAAAAGTTTGCGCTCCAAAATTCGCGTGCAGGAAATCCTCTTTATTTTTGGGGAAACATCCGTTTTGAAAAAGCCTTTACAAAAGATTTTGCAGCCTTTTTAAGCTACTGCGGACTTGGCGGAGTTTCTGCAGGAATAGAAGTTGCAACAGGCTCCGGCCTCAAATACATCAATAAAGGAACAGACATTTCTTCTATTATAAACGCATGCGCCGCTTTTAAGGAGGCCGGCATCCTTATTCACGCCTACATGATTTACGGCTTTTGGTACGACACTCCTCAAACAATTATAGATTCCATGGAAACCCTGCGCCAGTTTTTTGCTGCGGGCTTGCTCGACAGCTCCTTCTGGCACAAGTTTGTCCTTACCAGAAATTCCACAGTTTACACAGAATGGAAAGAGGGCAGACAGCCGGATCTTCATCCAGTAGAAGCAAAGGGCGGTGCTAAGAAAGGGGCGCTGTTTGCAACTAACAATCTTCATTTTAAGGGCGAGGGGGCCTATGAAAAGTTTGGGCGCCCTCTGGAAGCAGCCCTAGATGCCTGGATGCACGGACAGGCACTGGAAAAGAAAGTTACCAGATGGTTTGATTTTGCCCTTCCTTCTCCAACAATCCCACGCGACTTTGTAGACCGCCAGATTCAGAAATATGAAAAACAAAATAGTGAACGCGCGCAGTCTCTGACCCCGGAAAAAGTGTCCGGCCTGTATTGGCTTGGCGGCACCCCTGTTCGCTCAGGCAAGGAATATCGCTGGATTTATTTAATGGAAGAACAGAACGCCGCTGCCACCACTTTCAAACAAATAGAACCGGGCCTTCTTCAGGGGCTTGCACCGGAAGCAACAGATGCCGCCCGCGCCGCTGCGCTGAAAAAACTTGAACAGGATGCCTCTTTGCTCCCAGCCTTGAAAAATTTCTTTGGGCGCGGGCTTGTTTTACTGGATTTTTAAATATCTCCGCTATTCCCAAAATACACTAAATGTAGTATATTACTCGTATAAACTACACTATATAAGAGGTCTATTATGCCTTATACCGAGCCAACAAGTCTTGCGATTGTTGCCTGTCCTGGTGGCGAAGCTTTCGCCGATGAAGTCATAACGCACCTTAAGCATATGTACAAGCA
>JAEEGJ010023422.1_pt1 | contig 12958 bp, 13 predicted proteins | sample 8958761 | NCBI WGS metagenome assembly JAEEGJ01 (sample SAMN16246546, study PRJNA631951) | gut metagenome | biome: gut microbiome; feature: rumen; material: RS-attached | host: Bos | place: Iran: Karaj | collected 2018-10
AGGCGGCCCACATGCCTTTACCATAAATACCTTTATCATCCTGCAAGGTCTGGCTACGAGTATCTTCAAGCTCATCATAAACATAGGCTGCGTGTTCCCAGTCTACAAGATTGTAAGAACGAAGGATTACACAGCCCGGCATAAAGTGCATTGTTGTGCTTACCATGTAATAGGTGTCGTCTACGCGGATTACATCGAGATCTGGAAAGTCTGCTGGTATAATATATGAAGATGCGGTTTTTATAGGTATGCTTTGATTTGAAGTATTTGGGTTTTCAATCATATTCAATTTCCTTTTACAAGAAGTCTGAAATAAACAAGAAAATAAAACTATAAAGTAAACTAATAATCGGTAGTTTATGATAAATTTTCTCATGTTTCCTTAAATAGAATAACGTTAAATTAAATGCTTGTATACTTACTAACGTTAGTTTATTATTATTGTATATAAAAATATGGAGTTAAAAAATGAAAAAAACAAAAAGTATTATAATTTTATTTTTACTTATCTTTAGTTTTGGATTTTCAAAAGAATGGAAAATTGAAAGCGTTGTTAGTGGAAATAGGTTTTATTATAGGATAAAAGACGCTCCAGAAAAATACAGTCAATTTATAAACAGCTTGATAATTGCTGGTTTGTATGATGATGATATATATATTTATTCATATACATCAGCTTGTGATAATGAAATTTTATCTTATTTAAATAAAGGAAATTTCAAAATAAAAAAAGATAATAATAATAATGAAAATATATTTTTATCTGAAAAGTTTTTGGAAAAAAACTTTCCTGAACTTTCTCCAGAAGCTAAAAAAATAACTAAAAAAAACTTAACTTTTATTTGGGAACAGCTTAGTAAAAAATATGCCGGTTTTTCTGAAATGGAAAAAAAGGGCTTTAAGAAAAAAGATTTCTTTAAAATAAAAAACTTTGCTGAATTAAAAAATTATCTTGATAAATATTTGGAAGATTGTCATTTCAATATTCAGGTTGACGGGCTGATTTTTTCTCAAAAAACTGCTTATGATGAGGGTACAATAAAAAGTAAAGATCCTGATAATTTGTACTTTGAGAAAGAAACTTCTAATGCCTATTATGTAAGATTTACAAGTTGTTTAGATGAAAATATTGAATATTTTAAAAAGCTGGAAATAGTTGGATATTATGCTTGGAATAAAGATTTTATTATTCTTGATGCAAGATCAAATTACGGTGGTTCTAATCATGTTCAATATCTATTAAGAAATGTACTGAATATACAAAAATACAAAGGTACTGTCATAGTACTTCAGGATAACTGGTGTTTTAGTTCAGGTGAAGTCTGGAGTGTTTTTGGTACCGAAGGACCAAAATTCAAGACTCTCCTTGTTGGTACTCATTCGGGTGGAATGCAGAATTATGGTCCGTGTGAGTTTTTTAAAAATGAAGAGCAAAATATTGTGATTTATTTTGGCACAAAAGATTTTAAAAATGATCTTCCAAAAAACTATCTTGGAGATGGAAAAGGGTATGAGCCGGATATCTGGGCAACAACACAGACAATGGCTTCTGTACTTACAGGTCTTGGAGTAGATGTAACTGGAATTACCTTTCAATAAACTAACAGTTAGTAGTTATGACCAAGGTCATATCTAATATTTAGTAGTCTAACCTTTTTATGACTATAGTACTATTTTAAAAAATAATATTTCGTTATCATCTTGTAAACTTACTAATGATGGATTATTATAAAAGTATCATAAAAAGGATTAAAAAAATGAATATTAAAAAAATTTTATTTCTTTTAATGTTGGTTGGATTGGGTTCATCTGCTTTTTCAAATAACTGGAAGCTTGAAGAGAAGGATTATCAGAGCAACAAGTATTACAAAATTATTCAAGCACCTGAAAAATATGAAAACCTGATTGGAACTTTTGTTTATAGTTACAAATCAAACAATAGCTATAAAAACTTATTTACAATTCCATGTAAAGAGCGAATGCTGTATTATCTTCAGAATGAAAATTTTGAAGTAATTAAACATGATGGAATTACAAATATCTTTTTACCAATTGAATTTCTAAATGAAGATATTGATGTAGCAAAAAGAGGATTTGGTTCCCATGCTTTGTTAATTTGTTCTAAAACACACAGATATTTGTAAGCTGTGAAACATTTTCTGCAATAAAGTCGGCACCAGCGGCATTAAGTTCTTCAAGACTTCCATAACCAAAAAGAACTCCGCAGGATTTAATGCCGACTTTTTTTGCGCCCAGAATGTCGTGCTTCCGGTCTCCAACCATCAGAATTTTTGATTTATCTGAAATATTATTTCGTTCGATGGCGTACGCTATAACTTCATCTTTTTTACTGCGGGTTTCGTCCATTTTACTTCCACAGACATTTTCAAAATACTTTGAAAGACCAAAATGCTCTATAATGCGTACAGAGTATTCTTCTGGTTTAGAAGTTGCAACAACGAGTTTTTTACCTTTATTTTTAAGTTCTGCAAGTAATTCAGGAATTCCAGGATAAACTGAATTTTCAAGAAGTCCTTTTTCAGCAAAATATTCGCGATATTTTTTTACGCCTTCAGATGCTTTTTCTTCTGAAAATCCAAACTGTGTTTTGAAAGTTTCTGGAAGTGGAGGTCCAATAAATGAACAAAGTTTTTCATAAGAAGGAATTTCAATACCAAAATATTTAAGAGCATGTATAAACGAATTTGTGATTCCCAAAGCAGGATCTGTGAGGGTTCCATCTAAATCAAAAAAAATATAATCAAACATAATTAAACAAGAAAAAATTCTGCTGCAAAAACTACCACACAGCAGGCACAGGCTACAGGAAAAAGTCCAGCTCCAAAATATGAAAGTAAGATACCAATTACAAGTGCAATAATTCCTGCAACAGGAGATTGAGTTGCTTCAACAATAGCAGGGAATGTCATTACTGCAAGTGTAATATATGGCACATAATATAAAAATGATCGGATAAAGCGGTTTTTTATTGGTTTACGAATCAGAGTAAGTGGAAGTACACGAATCAGATATGAAACAATAAATGCAGTAAAAATTGAAATATATATGTAAAGAGACATTATTCATCCTCCGGAATTGGCTTAACAAGTGCAACAATCGAAGAAATCACTACAGTAAGAATGATAGTTCTTGTGCCTCCAGAAAGCTCTTTGACAACAGGAATAATCGAGAAAGCATAGCTTGCAGCAAAGCTTATAAGTACAGAAATCATAATTACAATGTTCTTCTTTGCTGGTGGTACAATAATTGCAAGGAACATACCGTAAAGGGCTACAGAAAGAGCACTTACAACGCGTGCAGGTAAAAAGTTTCCTGCTATGATTCCCAGTGAAGTTCCAAGACTCCAGAGTGGAATTGCAACTAATAAAGCTCCATAATTGTAAACAGGATTGATATAACCTGGACGTGCGATTGTTATTCCAAATATTTCGTCTGTTATGCCAAAACCTATTAAAAATCGATGAATTAACGGAGTTTTTGGGTCAAAACGCTGTGTAAGAGCGGTGCTCATAAGCAGATAGCGGGCATTTACTACAAGTGTGATTAAAGCAATTTCTAAGAAGGCTGCTGAAGCTTGAATTGATGTGAACAGTGCATATTCACCGGCTGAAGCTACACAGAAAAAGCTTGCAATAAAACCCTGAATTGGTGTGAGACCGGCATTTCTTGCCACTATTCCAAGAGAAAAGGCTACTGCAAAATAACCTAATCCAATCGGCACACCATCGCGCATTCCTTCAAGAAAAACTTTATTTTTCATAATCCCACCACAAAATGGATTGCTTCGTCGCTGCGCTCCTCGCAATGACATATTGTATTGCGTTTTGCAATGACGAAAATGGGCTGTCTTTTCAGACAGCCCATTAATTGTATCAATTATTTAATCTTTTGCCAAATTCTAAGCGTTTGCCATTTCCTTCAATTCGGCAAGCATCTTAGGAAGTTCAGTTTCCATATTTTCATTAGTAAACTGACAGGTTCCAACTTTTTCGTGTCCGCCTCCGCCATATTTAAGCATAAGGCTTCCAACGTTTACTTTGCTTGTTTTGTTCAGAATACTGTAGCCGACTGCTGCAGAACAGCCTTGACCACCACGGCCGCTTACAATCCATGCAGAAATATTCTGATCAGGATACATACTGTAAATCATAAAACGGTTTCCGGTATAAATAGGATCTACACCACGCAAATCTGAAATAATCAGGTTTCCATCAACAACTGTGTGAGCTTTTACCATTTCTTTGAATTTTTCTGTCTGCTCGTTATAAACTTCAATGCGTTCCTTTACGTCTGGCATTGCAAGAATTTCTTCGGTTGATTTGTCGCGGCATGCTACCATCAGTTTTTCCATCAGCTGATAGTTTGAAACAGTGAATTCACGCCAGCGTCCGAGTCCTGTTCTTGGGTCCATCAGGAATCCTACCAGAATCCAGCCTTTAGGATTTTGAATTTCGTCAATTGTAAGATTACCTGAGTCTACTTTATCAACGGCAACCATGATATCGTCGAAATTAGGGAACTTTTCTTTTCCGCCATAATATTCATAAATAATTCGGGCACAAGAAGGAGTAATGCGGCTTTCTCCCTTATATTTTCCTTCAAGCTGATTTCGTTCAAATTCACTTGAGTGATGGTCAAACCAGAGACCACAGCCTTCTACAAAAGGAACGTTAGCAAGACAGTCATTGCTGTCGATTGGAATAAGTCCGTCCTGTAAATCTTTTGGATGTGCGAACTTCCAGTGATCAATAATTCCTGCTTCAAGGAGTAATGCACCACAAGCTAATCCGTCAAAATCTGAACGTGTTACAAGTCTCATACCCATATAGTTAACCCTCGAAATATAAATATTCATTTATATTTTAACAGAGAAATTCTAAAAAAGATATTTAAAAATTTAAAAAAAAGCATAGGGGATTTATCTTACTGTATACAATTAAATCGTGTAAAACATAAGAGGGTTTCCGTATCTTCCCTTGAAAACCATAAATTTCATTTGAAATTTTTTAGGGATGGAAATAATAATAAACTCATAAATTAAAGTTTTCATTTAGGAGGATTAAAAAAATGAAAAAGTTTAGATTGCATATTGGAGCAATTGCTTTGCTCCTGGCTATGGTATTTGTTGGATGCTCTAACGGAAGTAATGAATCTATTGAAGCTCCTATAGACAATGGTGGAGAACAGACAGTAGAGTGGGATGGTGTAATTGATCTTACCGGAAAGACAGTAAAGAATGCTAATGCATTTGCTGCTGCTTATGGTGGATTTGTAATTGATTTTGGAAGAACTGTAGATGTATCAGGTTATTCAAAACTTGAAGTTAAAGCAAAATTCTATGATGCGGATAATACAGAAATCACTGCAGATTGGGGATTAGGACAGTTTAGTGTACTTGATGATCCAGCCGGAGATTGGCAGGCTAATGCAATTAAGACACAGTATAATCTTGGTATGCAGAACTGGGATCCAATTAATACAGAAAATTTAGCTTCGACATCAGCTAAAGCACTTGTAGTACAGAATTCTTCTGCAGCTGTAAAGTACATAGAAGTTACTTCAATCAAATTTGTAAAATAATAATTTAAGGACACCTGTCGGGATTGTCAGTAAGAAATCAGCTTCTAACTGGCAATCCTTTTTATATAATAAAGTTAAATTTACTTTTCTAACCTTCTACCTTGTGGTATAGTAGGCAATATGAAATACGAAATGCAGGAAATGCCTAAGGCGGGCGACACAGTAGTTGTAGGAATGTCTGGTGGAGTTGATTCCACACTTACAGCACTTCTTCTTTTACAGAGAGGATGTAAGGTTATAGGCGCAACAATGTCGCTGTGGGATGGAAGTCTTCCAGAAATTCATACAGGAACAAAAACTCGTGAAGCTTGTTTTGGACCTGGTGAAGAAGAGAACATTGAAGAATGTAAACGTTTTTGTGAAGCACATGGAATCGAATATCATGTAATCGATGTAAAAGAAACTTACAAAAACGAGATTCTTGAATACTTCAAAAACGAATATCGAAATGGAAGAACACCTAATCCATGTATCCGCTGCAATATGCTGATTAAATTCGGTGCACTTCTTGCTGGAATTGAAAAGCTTGGAATCAAATTTGATTATTTCTGTACCGGGCATTATGCGAAAATTGTTCGTCCGGAAACAGGAGTTTTTGGTTCCGATAAAAGGCCTTGTATGATTGCCGGGGCTGAAGATGTTTCAAAAGATCAGACATACTTTTTGTATCGTGTGCCTTCTGAAACACTGGAAAAAGTACGTTTTCCTTTAGCAGCTATGAAAAAGGCTGATGTTTTTGCTCTTGCAAAAGAAGCCGGGCTTGAAGCTGCAAATCGTGAAGAAAGCCAGGATTTTATTGGTGAAGAGTATTTTGATGTACTGTTTGCTGATAAGCCTTCTGTACCGGGTGATATTATTGATCTTGATGGTCATGTTCTTGGTAAACACAGAGGAATTGAACATTACACTGTTGGACAGCGTCGTGGTCTTGGTGTAGCTGTTAATTATCCTGTTTATGTACATTCAATTGATGCTAAGAATAATCTGGTAGTTTTAGCTCCAAACGAAGCTCTCAATTCAAATGCTTTAATTGCAGATGATTTTGTATGGCCGGCTGGTGTAGAACCTTCTGAACCTATTGATGTAATGGTAAAAATCAGACTGGCAAGTAAGCCTGCTGCAGCCCGTATTGAGCGTTATACTTGTGATGCTGAAGAAGCGGCTAAGTATCGCGGACAGCCATGGAAGATTACTTTTGCAGAACCACAGAGAGCAGTTGCGCCTGGACAATCTGCCGTTCTGTATAAAGACGGTGTAATTGTTGGTGGCGGTGTAATTTATAAGGCTTTTACAGTTTAAGTAATTTTTCTGCGTTCTTGTGGAAAATCATATCGCGTTCTTCTTCCGTCAAATCAAGACGGTTGAAGCGTTCGAGTTCTCCTTCATGATCCCACATTGGGAAATCAGAACCAAACAGGAATTTTTCAACTCCATGTGCGCGAATCATTTCATTTGCTTTTTCAACTGGAAGCCATTCAAGAGTACTTGAGGTGTCAAAATAAACATCTTCACCAGCAAGATATTCCATAGATTTATCCCATTCAGAATAGCCGCCAAAGTGAGCTGCAATCAGTGTGAGTTTTGGATGTTTTTTATGAAGATTTAAGATGCGCTGAGGACCAGAAAAATCATAACGTTTATCACCCGCATGTATAATAAGTGGTAATTCAAGATCAGTCATAATATCATAAACAGAATCCATACGTGCTGCATCAATCTGAAACATCTGGAAATCAGAATGAAGCTTAACACCACGAAGGCCAGATGCCTTAATTCTGTGTAATTCTGCTTCGTAATTATCATAATCAGGATGCATTGTTCCAAAGCCAATAAATTCCGGATGTTGTTCACATTGTTCAATAATGAAATTATTTGAAGGTTCAACCTGCATAGCCTTTGTTGCAACCGGCAAAACTACATATTTTGAAACGCCGATTTTAGAGCCGCTTTCAAGAAGTTCTTCAGGGCTTCCATGATATTTCATTGGATAGTTGTAAAAATCGCCGACGCTTTTAGAAGCTTTTTCAGCGATTTTTGCAGGATAAATGTGACAATGGAAATCAATAATCATAACGGAGAAAGAATACTGTTTTGATAAACTTTAGTCAAATTTAATTACTTAAGTATTCCTTAAATTCCGGATATTCCTCTACAAAGGCATTTGCAGCTTCCAGATAATTATCCCAGTTTGAGTAAAAGAGTGGAGTCATACCTGGAATTAAAGAAATATCAGTAACGTTCATATATTCGTATTTAATGTTGTTTTCATCAAAAAACTTTGAAACACTTTCTACATTATTATAAAGTACGTATCCAATAAAAGTTGAACAGACAAAATCATTCAGATAATCATCCTTTTTCTTTCTGTCGACTTTTTTGTTTTTTGCATCTTCAGGATAAATAAGAGTTCCGAACTGTTTGTGATCTTTTGGCGCAAAGAATTTTCTTTTAAGGCTGAAGATGGCCAGCTTAAAATTTAGGCTTGAAGCATATTTAATGTCGGTACTGTTTTTATAATGTTCAACAAATTGCTGAGTTTTTTCGAATTCTTCTTCGGTAACTCGTAATCCGTAAGTAATCTGTTCAGATTTAGTTGGATCACAGTTTTTCATATATTTATTATTTTCCGGAATAGCACATTCTTCTTCGGCAAACTGGTGTTTACCACCAAGGGTCAGACCATAATAACTATCATCTAGAGAAAAATTAATAGCAGCATGACTTAAATCAGGAACTTCTTCTGTTTTTGTCATTTTTATGCCGCCCTTCAAAAGATTTGCTACATAAAAAGGATTTTTATAAGCAGGGTTATAGAGTCGGAAAAAGATATATTTAAAATTTCCTTCACATTCTGGGAAAACGACATCATGAGCAACAATAAATGTTGCATCTTCTGGAGCTCCCGGTTCAATAGCTTCTTTTGCTAAGGAACGAGTTGTTTTACAGCTCTGAAACGATAAAGAGAGGACAAATAATGCAATGAGAGGAAGATAAGTTTTGGAAATCTTTTTAAACATTGATTTCCAGCTTTTTGCCGGTTGGTTGATACTGGTAATAACGTACGCCGGCTGCATTCATTAGTTTCTTAGAAGCTTCCACTGAAGGGGTTCCGTCATATTTATTTTCTGCATAAACTACAGTCTTTATTCCAGACTGAATAATAGCTTTTGCACATTCATTGCATGGGAAAAGTGTTACGTAAATTTTACTGCCTTCAAGAGAACCGCCACGATAATTAAGAATGGCATTCAATTCGCTGTGTGTAACATAAGCGTATTTTGTATCGAGGGTGTCGCCTTCGCGTGCCCATGGAAATTCATCATCTGAGCAGCCTCGCGGAAAGCCGTTATAACCCATTGAAAGGATTTTATTATCCTGGCCTACAATGCAGGCACCAACCTGTGAGTTTGGATCCTTAGAACGTAAACTGGCAAGTTTTGCAACTCCCATAAAATATTCGTCCCAGGAAATGTAATCATTACGTTTTTGAATAATTTGTCCCATTTTTTTCCTCTCGTAATCTATTATTCCAAAAAATGAAAAAACATACAATCAGATTTAAAAAATGATTATAATGCATTTTCAAAATTATCATTAAAAATTGAGAAAATTACAGATGACTGTGCATCATGAATTTTCTGTCCATAAAAGTTAAATTTATGTCCATTATTGCGGGCTTCTGTAGCCGCATATTTAATTGCATCATAAGTAACAAGAATAGGTTTGTGATATTGTTTTGTTTTAGATTCTGTTAGAATTGCTATATCAATATCTTTGGAAAGTGAAATTTCAGTCATACGTTCGTTATTTCCGCCTGTTCCAATTACAATATCACCATAGTGAATTCCGATTCCTATTTTAATCTGAGGCATTCCGCGTTCTGCAAATTCCTGACGAAGTTCTATCATCTGTTCCTGCATTTCAATTGCACAATTTAAGGCAGCTTCTGAACTATCCGGGAAAATCGCAATAATTCCGTCACCAAGATATTTTTCAATGATACCATTGTACTTACGGATTAAAGGAGCTACACGACGAAGATAAGAATTCAGCATATCAAAAACCTGAATAGGAACAAGTTTTTCGGAAGTAGAAGTGAAGTTTCTGATATCTGCAGAAAGTACTGCAGCTTTAGAAATTTTATATTCGCCCAATGTAATTTCTGTAATATCTTTTTTGCAGAGGAGTTCAAGAAATTCTTTTGGTACAAAACGATAATAGGCTTTATTTGTTTCATTAAGATAATCATGAAGCTCAAAAACTTTGAGATAGTTCTTATTCTGAATATAGGCCAGAAGAATAATCTGCAAGAAAGCGAATTGTGCAAAAGCTGGAATCAGGAAATTGATACCACCAAAAATTTTAATATGATGAATTGCAAGAATATTAAAGGTAGCACCAAGAGCAACAATAACGAGCGATATAATAGAAATTGTTGTAATTACATCACGTGCCTTAAAGAAGCTGATTATAAAAAGCAGAGAATCAACAGCTATTACAGTATACATGTAAGTCTGCATGTATGGAACGGTCATATTTGCCTGTCTGATTGGAAGTACTAAATCAAGAATAAAGAAAACAAAACTTGGAGCAGCAATAACCATTGCAGGTATCTTTTTGAAAATAAATTTATTTAAGGTATCGATATAGAGTGTGAGGAAACCTGGTATAAAGAATACAGAAATATATTCTATACGAAGCATTACAGTAAAAGGAAGATTTGGGAAAATCACTTTAAGAACTGAGAAATCAGCAGTAGCAAGTCTTGTAAATACTGAAAGAATTAAAAGCGAAAGATATAAGGAAGATTTGTCTTTCTTAAGGAAGAAATTCAAAAGACAATAAATGGAAATCATTAAAAGGATGCCGGTAAAAATAGAATAAGAAGTTAATGTACGGAAATAATAATTTCTATAATAAGATTCTTCATAAAGAATAAGCTTTCCACGTAAACCGCCCTTACGATAAAAATCATTTGAAACAAAGATTGTCAGCGTAACAGTTCCATCATCTCCAGGTATAAAGCGGGCTGTATCAAAGAACTGTTTAGTAATAGTCTGTTCCCATTTCTCCGATGGAACTCCAGACTGATATATCATCTTTTTATCTGCAAAAACAGTAAAGGCATTATAAGCGAGTTTATAGGTAGGAAAAACATATTCTGTACCCGGATTAAGATTTGTAATTTTAAGACGATATGTACCAGAACCAAGACCTGTTTTAGTGATTTCATTTATTTCTTTAGAGAGTTGATATTTGTTCCAGTCTGAAGGAGTTGAAACTACAGCGTCAGGTTTTGTTGTATTATCATAAGGAGAAATAAATTTGCCCCAGTAGAAATCCCAGTTAGATTTTATCTCTACACTGGAATGTTTAAACTCAGAAGGATTTTCTATTTTATAGGTAGAAATTGAAAAATCAGGAAGGCTTTGAGCAGGTAACTGGTTGTAAGAAAAAAGCCCTGAAAGTAAAAATGTTGAAAAAATAAATTTCTTTAATGCTTTCATTACTCTGTCTCCTGTGTTCTTTTAGTTTTTCTCGTAACCTCATAAAGCTGAAGAGGCTTTTCTTTGCCCTTTACATAAATAGCTTCAAGTTCATTAAGTTCAACTGGTAATGTTGATTCCTGGGAAATACGCTTATGTAGTACTTGAGAAATAATGATGTTTTTTCCAAGCTTTTCACAAACAGATTCAATTCGCGATGCAGTATTTACAGTATCTGAAATAACTGTGTCATCGAGACGATTTTCTTCTCCTATTGTTCCGATAATCATTCGGCCATAGTGAATACCAATCCAGGTATTATTTTTTGTACAATCATTGATTTCTAGAGCAGCACGAACGGCATCGGTTTCTGAATTAGGGAAAAGAGCCATAAATCCGCCGCTCAGGAATTTACTTACAAAACCATCATATTTTTTGATGATAGGAGAAACCTGTTTTAGATATTCATTGAAAAGAACAAAATGCTGTTCGAGAGATATATCATCTTTTGAATCATCAAATTTCTGTTTAGAGAACATAATTGTCATTTCAATGTTTGAATAATCACCAAGTTTTGTTTTGATAATTGATTCTTTATTAAGAAGACGAAGGAATTCTTTTGGAACAAAGCGAAGGTAAGCTTCGTTAAGGCGTTGTAATTCCTGAGAAGATTTTTCTGTGTTTTTGTGAATATCATTTTGAATTGCAGCAAGCATAAGAATCTGAATGATTGCAAAGGCAACAAGAAAAATCGGGAAGAAAGAAAAAGGCATCAGATCTTTCTGTTGTGAATAAATGATATCAATAATAGCGCCAAGGAAAAGCATGCTGTAACTTATGCTGTTATATAAAGAATATTTTCTATGTTTAATTAAGTTTGAAATGATAAAGATGATAACATAAACAGAAATTATTCCCATACCGATTTGCAAAGGTGGAACAAGTCGGCTTGAATAGTAGGCCGGAACAATCAGTGATGAAATACCAAGTAATAAATCTGCAATTACAAGAAAGTGTCGTATGTATTTTTCTTTGAGCCATTTAAAAATAATTACGCGGTTTGGTGAAGGATAAATCTTAAATATCATTTGAATAATTGAAATCGGTGCAATCCATAAAACCGTATATTCAAGTTTAACTTTTACTTCAGATATAAGATTTGGGAAAAGGAATCCGAAAGAACAATAATCAGCAGTTCCGATTCTTAATGCAAAAACAAGAGAGGCGATTCCCAGATAAAAATATTCCCATTTTTTCTTATTGATGAAAAATTGAATTAAATTTAAAAGCGTAATAAATAAAAGACAGCCGATTACAAATTCATTGAAAAGCAGAGTCATATTATTAGTACGCATAACATATCCGGGTTCACCAAAATAAACAGCATCCCAGAGGCCACCTTTTCTATAGAAGTAATTGGATACTAAAAAAACAATTTCAACAGATCCATTTGAGTCAGGGTAAAATTCACAATAAAAGGGAATACTCTGTGAATGAGAAGGATTATAAGCATTAGGCTTTTCGTTGAAGGTAGGTTTTGTCATTGCAAAAGGATCGCCAGTTTGTCCAAGAAGCTTTCGGTTAATGTAAAGTGCGCAGGAGGTTCCGGGAGATTCTCTTGTAAGAATTGCATATTTTTTTGCAGGATTCAGATTAGTGCAGATGTATCTGTAACATCCGTAAGTTATGGGAGAAGTTTTTCCAGTATGTAATACTTCAGTATTCCAGGTTCCTGGAACAGAAGACATAAAATCTGCAGGAGTTCCAGAATCTACGAGTTTAAAAGTCTGATCGGGAGTTTTTTCAAGAAAGAGTTCCCAATTGCCGTCCAGTCATATAAGATTTTCTGTTTCTGGCATAACGATGGAGTT
>JAEEGJ010023426.1_pt1 | contig 12955 bp, 10 predicted proteins | sample 8958761 | NCBI WGS metagenome assembly JAEEGJ01 (sample SAMN16246546, study PRJNA631951) | gut metagenome | biome: gut microbiome; feature: rumen; material: RS-attached | host: Bos | place: Iran: Karaj | collected 2018-10
GCCCACTTTCGAGAGACGCGTTTTACCATCGCAAACAAGTTTCAAAAATCCCGACGAAGAGAAGCCCGCAAGTTTTGCAAACTCGCGCCACGTAAATGCGGAACACTTTTTACGGCTCTCGTAAAAAACTCGCATGTATTCGCGGTAATCTCTATATTCAAAAACGGATTTCATTTTATGGGTAACCTTTACACCAATAAAGATAAATTACACCTCCGAAAATTCCAATATTAATGAAACAAATTTTATAAAATTTCTCTAATTTTAACAATTTTTATTTAAAATTGAAGATTTTTATTTAAGTATATGAAACAACATGTTTCATAAAGGGAACACCTGTTTGCTTTGACTGCGCTCAGCACAGGCTCCGGCGGGCATGACAAAACAATTCGAGATATCTAGCACGCAAGCACGGATTCGATAAACTTCCGTTCCAGGAAATCATCAAAATCCGTTGGGCGCATAACACGCAGGCCATCGCCTTTACTATACACCAAGCAATTTCCTTCAAGCCCGCCATACCATTTCATGCCCTTGAATACAAGAGTCATCCAGTCATCAATAGCGTAATCAATGGCATCATATTCGGAATCAGGCGTATCGTCCGCACCGCTCAGGTACGGATGGAAAAGCGCGGCATTGTACTTGGGCTTGAATTTTTCGATAAAGACGTTCTCGGCATCCATCGCAAGCAAATCAATAGACGGCAAAGCAAGCCCGTTTAAAAGGAGCTGGAATTCATTAATCGAAACCGCATTACCGATTAAAAGGCTGTTATCCCGTTCTTCGGCATCAAAGAACAGAAGCACAACATCGTCACGGATGTCCTCGCAATCTTCGATCTCCGATTCAAGAAGTTCAAGGAATGTCTCGTGGTGCCGATGATGTTTCGCTTCACTTTCGCACACGACACTTCCAATGAACATAGGCTCGTAATTCCAAAGGAAACACTTGGTCTTATCCAAGTTCGGGATTCGAATCAACCTGTTCGAATAAAGGTATAAGAGTTTCTCTGGCGTAAGCCAAGCCACAAAAGAGTCTTCGTCCAGACACTTTTTCAAATCCTTATCGGTCGCCTTTTCAAAGAACGCCGTATCTATCTCATAGAATTTGATTCCATGAGTCTTTGCGACAACTTCATCTTTGGCAAGGACATGCGGCACATCAGTACCCACATCGACAACAAGCGTTTTCTTTGCACTCGGCTTAAAAAGCGGTTCATCAGTAGGGATAGAAGCGCTTACGCGACCACATTCGCTCACGAGATCAAAATCAATTTTATGGCCCGCAAATTTCACATTACAAAAATCAACGCGAGGCTTTTTGGCCACCATATAAACACGAGCCTTTCCAAGCGATTTTCGATAGTCGACATCGTTTTTAGCCCACGCAATATCGCAATAAGCCAAAGGGCAACATGCCAACTTCAATGTCGTAGAAATCACCTTCATCTCATCCTCGCTAAATCACCCAAACCAAGGCAAAACATAAAACTTTTACCACAAAAATTCGAGAAAAGGGCCGTAAATAATTACGTTAAATTTCTTACAAAGAGTCAAAATTTTACAGAAAATGGCGAAACCGAAGTTTCGCCATGAAAAGTTTTACAAGATGTGAAAAGCGATTTTTTTTAATTCATTAGAATATTTAATTTAAGCATCAAACAAAACTTTTACGAATCAAAAAACAGAATCCTGATCGTCCTGTATTTTATTTGCATTTTCAAAATAGTAATAAAGAATCAACCACGGATCTTCTTGAGTTTCATCAGCTCTACACTCAAGTGTAATCAAAGCTACATTATCTTTCATTGACTCATCCGATTTCCAAATAGCCCCTAAAGTACGAGCACCATTTTTTAAGGTATAAAGCCAATAATTATCTTCTCTAAAAACAGATTGCGGATCAATTTCATCCCGAATTAAAGGATATCCATATTTTTTTGAGATTCTGTCCATAACCTCATTAAATAAACTGCGCAACTCCGTTCCATACCTATTCGTTTTAACACCAGAAGAAATAGCTCTTATCTCATATAAACCTTTAGACGAATCAACAAGAACCACATACAATTCAAATCTTGGATGAGATTTTTTTGGTTTAATCAAATACTGATCATTTTTTATATGAACAGGTTTTTCAAGACTTACTTTTTCAACTTCTTTTAGCGACATTCCCATTTTCAAACCAAATGGAGATGCAAAAGACATCATTGGAAAAAGTAATAAGATCAAGAAAACAATCAACTTTTTCATATTCAGCCTCATCGAAAATATAATTTTTTCATTTTTGCTTTTCAATAAACAACATTACCTTAATATTATTCTAAAAAAAGCGATGCCGGAACGATGTCCGGCATGACAAAATAATTCAAGATATTACTAGATCCTTCGCATTTCGCTCAGAATGACGTAAAAGCATTACAGAACACCCTTGCTGCTGGGGACGCCCTTCACATTGCGAGAAGGAGCAACAGCCATAGCAACAGCACGTGCAAAAGCCTTGAAGATGGATTCTAGGCAGTGATGATTGTCATTGCCGTAGAAGAGTTCCACATGCAAGTTCATGCGGGCATTTTCGCAGAGGCTCTTGAAGAAGTGTTCGAACATGCTAGCTTCGATACCGCCTGCGGTTGCAGCCGGGAGTTTCACGTTCCACACAAAGCCGATGCGATTGCTAAAGTCGATGCACACGCGGCTCAAGGCTTCGTCCATCGGGACAAAGTAAAAACCATAACGTTCGATGCCCTTCTTGTCGCCGAGGCATTCAACGAGAGCCTGGCCAAGCACGATGGCGATGTCTTCCATGCTATGGTGCATATCGACTTCGGTATCGCCCTTGCAGGTCAAATCGAGGTGAAATCCGCCATGCACTTGGAACAAATTCAGCATGTGATCAAAGAAGCCCGAACCCGAGCTAATCTTGCCTCTCGAGCAATCGTCCAGATTCAAGAAAAGTTGAATGTCGGTTTCACCCGTCTTACGAGAAATCTTAGAAGAACGCATCTTAGCACCTCTTATTTAAGGACACGACCGTCATAAACGCTGAAGCGAGCCACACGGCCAAACTTCGGCACAGGAACCGGAGTTTCCACGCCGTTCAAGTACATCTTGCCAATGGCACGCGGTTCACCAATCACTATGTAGAGCGTACCACTTGCGGTATAGACAAGCTTGTTGTCAACCGTAGCAATGTTCGCTTCTTTCACAAAATCATCATCGTCTTCGTCGCGCTTGATGCCGACCCAAGAACGCATTTCGCCAGAACCGACGAGTTCAATACGAGTACGGCCGTTATCCGAAACCGGGCCCGTCACCGTCGTATCTTTCTTGGAAGTCGAAGAGATAAAAATTGTTGCTGATGCCGGAAGATTTTCAGCCTTTTTCACAGCCTTGTCGACTTCGGCCTGCGTCACTTTCTCGTTCTTTTCATCCTTGATGGAATCTACCGGGACCTTGATTGCGCCTTCAGGCATGTCCTGATTGACTTCCGTAGAGTCTTCGGCAGCGACCACCGCCGGCGGATTGGCGCCATCGTCAGAAGTCGTTTTGCCCTTAGTCACAAAATGAAGAGCCACAATGAAAAGAGCCAAGATAATTACGATGGCGACAGGCACAGCCTTGCTACGCGGCTTCTTTTCTTCGTCCGTCATCGGAGCGATATTCTTGATGGGTTCAGCCTCGCGGACTTCATAGCTCGAGCCCACTTCTTCGGCATACATTTTAAGGATAGCCTTTGTATCCAGGCCAAGCTTTGAGCTCACGGAATTCAAATAGCTGCGGACGTAAGCTTCAACCGGCAAGGACTTCCAATCACTCGATTCAATAAAGTGAAGCATCTTCACCGAGATTTTTGTGCGCTCGGAAAGATCTTCGATAGAAAGTCCCTGAGATTCGCGAACGCGGGCCAAAAAATCACCAAGGCGTTCGTTTGGATTTTTCTCTTCCAACTGAATCATTTGCTATACCCTAACTTGTAAACCATCCAACATTTCCAGTGTACGTGCAACTGGTAACCCAACCACGTTGTAGTAGCAACCGTTGATAGACTTGATCAAGCGCGCACCATTCGTCTGAATGCCGTAAGCGCCGGCCTTATCCATCGGGTCCTTAGAATTTACATAATCTTTGAGTTCCTGTAAGGTGCAGTTTCTGAAAATGACCTCTGTTTTCTCTTCGGACGCGCTAACGATTTCACCATTACGGGCGATGGCGACTCCGGTGATGACAAAATGACTGCGATTGTTTAGCTTGCTTAACATTTCGAGAGCGTTCGCTTCGGATTTCGGTTTGCCCAGCGGAACGTTATCCAAAAACACGAGCGTATCAAAGCCGAGCACGTAAGCATCGCGTTCCTGGCGGGATACGGACAAAGCCTTGATGCAGGCGTTTTCGCGCGGGAAATCGAGCGGGTTTGTGCTCGTGGGCTTTTCATCTTCGCCCGAGACGACCACGCGGAAGTTGACTCCTAACTGTTTTAAAATTTCGGAACGGCGCGGCGAACCGCTTGCAAGAACAATTTCAGATTTAGTCATAACTCTTTGTATCGGTGCTGCCGGCGTTAAGCTTGATATCGGGCAAGTCGCGGACATACACAGAGAAGCTCCAGCCTGCGGCAGGGCCCGTCGGCGTCCATGTGAAATCGAGCTGCCAGCAATGCAACACACGCTTGAACGTAAATTCATGAGAGACAAACTTACCTTCGTTGTAATCGTAACGGGTGCTGTAAGAAACATCCCAGTTGACTGTCGGCTGGAACGATGCAGAAATACCCGTAGAATGAGATATGTTGTCCTTAAACAAATTCTTGGCCACGCGCGTACTGCTAAACGAATAGCGATAATCCAAGCTCAACGACCACTTGAGCATTTCGTACTTTTCGAGCTGCGAAGGTAGCCCGCCATTAAACGTACCGCTCCAGTTAAAACTCTTTGAAAGTTCATAGCCCCAATACGTGAGTTCCGGGAACCTTACCTTGTTCGGATTCGTCTCGTACTTGTGGTAGAAGCTATGGCGAGTGTTGATGGTAAACATGTAATCCGGCAAAATCTGGAATCCGAACGAAGACGAAATATCCGAGAAGTTGAGCGAATCAGCCGCAAAGTTGTACGAGAAACTATGCCTTGTCGTAAGCAAGCGACGAGTACCATACTGGTCTTCTACAGCCTTCGCACGCTTTGCCGAATCACCACGACTCGTATCGGCACGCGCCGCCACCTTGAGGTACTTGATATCAAAGTCATTACTCAGGCTGAAGCCAAGTGTCTGCTGTTTCTGCTGATACGGATACTGTCCCAAATACGGGTGCGGAGCAAACTTTTTGACCGTATCAATTTCAGGAGCATACGTGTAAGAAATGCTCGGCGAAAGCACATGGCGGACACCGGTGAAGCGACCTATTTCAGGAACCCAAATACCATAAAGTTTCGTATCGGCAGTCAAGCTGTAATTGTGGTTGTATGCGACATTACCAAACGATCCCTCGTCCGGATTAAAACTCATATAACGTTTTCTCTTGTACAGAGAATCGTTCGGATTGCGCCAAGCAGTACCCGTCCAAAAACCAGTAAATGTCGCACGCGGTGTAATGTTAATTACGTCAAATAAGCGCCCCGAGTAATCCAAGGTGTATGTACCCGTATAGCCCAGATAATGAGCCGTTGTATCCTTATTCAACGTCGTATCTCGTTCGCGGTGAGACTTGTAGTTAAAGCGGTTCGTAAAGCTGTAATTGAACTTTTCAAGGAACGACTGGAACGAGCCGTCCTCTGCAGCCACCTCGCCTTCTTCCAGTTCAAAGCTGAAAAGGTTTCCGCTCATGCGGTACTGGATATCAGGCAAGTCCCTTTCGAGCATACCCGTCGTGAGGTTTTGGTTCTGCGAGACCTTGACCGTCAAGCTCTTGTTGTTGCCGAATTTACCAGAGTAAGCCAACGAGGCATTCGCCTGCTGGTTCAAAATAGTGCTTGCTTCCAAGGAATTTTTTTTACGGACATCAGTGCTACTTACAAACGAGCCCTGACCACTCAACGTATGCTTGGCATCAGGAGTCAAGTTCTGGTTATGCGAAAAGTCGATATCGTAACCGCTACGACCAAAGTCGAATTCCTCAAGGTAGCTCGTGTACTTGATATGACCATCCAACAAATATCGTTTCTTATAGCGTATTTCACCCGAGAGCGTAGATCGTTCGAACCTAGCTTCGTCGCCTTCAATAATGTCTGCAGCAAGAGTTGCATCCCAATAATCGTTAGCGGCGTAATAGAAACCGATATTGCGCAAGTAGTAACCCTGCTTCTGGTCACCACCGAACTTCGGCGTCAAAAGGCCCGACTTACGACCACTCTTGAGCGGCGCCACAATCATCGGGAGAACCGCCACAGGCACATCGGCGATATTCAAGACCACAGGCCTTGCAGTAATCGTCTCCTTGGGCTTCACCACCATGCGGCGGCCATAAAAGTAAAAGTGCTGGTGAGTCGTATCGTTACACGTACTGAAGTCACCACGCGCAATCTGGATTCGCGTATCCGGGAGGCGGCGCACTTCCATGCCGTTCAGTTGCTGATTGTCCTGGAACGTCGTTGCGTAATACACCTCGCCGATTTTGGACTTGAGGTTGTACTTGAGGCGCATCCCCGAAAGGGAGGGATTCTTGGATTCGCGAAGAATCGGGTTTCCGCTTGCGGCGAGAATCTGATTTTTCTGGTCCATCCAAATGGTATCGGATTCCAGCGTTGCCGTGCGGTACTTGAGCTGTGCCGACTTGTTCAGGTTAAAAGTCGAGGTTTCTACATCGTACACAAGATCGACCGCGTGGTATTCAATCGTATCCACTCCAGTCGTGTCGTTCATCCAGTCCACCTCAGTCGTATCTTCAGCAGGCTGTTCGCGCTCTTCGAGTTCAAAGCGGGTCATCTCCTCGCCATAAGAGCAAGGAGCAAAGACCGCAGCGATCATTGTTGCGAAAACGGCCCACAAAAAGCGATGGGTTTTGGATAAAATCACGGTTTCACAAGATAGAAAAAATGAACGCTCCAAATAGAAGCGTCCATCAAATTTTTGTGTTAAGCGGAATTTAATTTCGCGCGATAGAATCGACGCGAATTACTTCAACACTGCGTTTGCACCACTCACAGCGCCATTGTGATCAATGGAAATAACATAGCGGCCGCTCGGCACCTGAGCACCATTCCAATTGAGCGTGTTCACGCCAGCGACGGCATTGTCAAGGCCAAGCTTTGCCACCTGTTCACCATCGGCATTCAGGATGGTAACAGTTGCGCGGCCCGGAGACTTGAGCGTAAACGAAAGAGCCTTGCGATTGAAAAGGCGGAGGCTTGCATCACCCGAGCGGACCGGAGTCGTCTTGGTGAACTTCGGAGTGGTCTTTGCCTTTTCCACATAAACGCCATTGACATCAGCAGAGGCAACAGAAACATCGTTCTTGATGAGGTTTCCGCGACTGAGCACAGCGACGAGCTGCTTGTCATTTTCGGTAGCGCTAGCAAATGTTTCAAGTTCCTGAGCGTTCACGCGTTCCTTATCGCCATACCAGTTCTTGACGGCCTTGTTGTCCAAGTCCTTCACGGTAATCTGGGCGCGACGAACCACTGTAGAATAGGTTTCGCCATTGCTCGTGTAAGTGATTTCGAGCGGCTTATTGACCTGGCCACGAAGCTGAGCCTTGGAAAATTCAATGTTCTGGCCCTTGAGGCTGACACCGTCAACAGCGGTAATCACGTCGCCGGCACGGAGATTGGACTCTGCAGCCGGAGTTCCCGGGATAACTTCTGCCACGTGAACGCCTTCCGCCACCTGGTAAATAGTGATGCCGACACCACCAAAGGATTCGTCAGCCATGAGCGGAGCGGTCATCATAGCGGCAATCAAAGAAGCCTTAACAAAAGAATTCATAATAATCTCCTTAAGATTTTACTTCCTTAATATACATTAAAAATTTGTTATTTCAAGCGACTTTACCTAGAAAATAGAGCCCAAAAGGACGCAAAAACCTAAAAAGGCAGGTTTTTATCCTCGTCATCGTCAATGGAGTCCAATTTATTAAAATCTTCAACAACATTCTGATTTCTATAAATAACCTTATACCATTGCGGAAGACAATTATTCCAATCCAACAATGAGCATTCCAACATATCAAAAGTCATGAGTTCCGGATTAACAAGATTCCAACGCTCCAAATCGCCACAAAAGGCACTACGATAAAACATACCGCCAAAACTTCTACACATTCCAACATCCCAATTCGAGATATCTCCATTAAACACGGATCCATGAAACATATCATCCATAGATCTCACGTGCGACACATCCCATTTAGAGATATCCCCATTAAACTTAGAATAACGGAACATGTCATCCATGCGATTCACTCGGGACACATCCCATTTAGAAAGGTCTCCATTGAAAACTGACCCCTCAAACATATTACTCATGCATTGAACATTTGAAACATTCCACTCCGATATATCTCCGTTAAATGCGGAATATTTAAACATTCCGTACATACTATCAACGTTTGCCACATCCCAACGGCTAATGTCGCCATTGAAATCAGAGCCCGAAAACATTTCGTCCATATTGATCACATTGGACACGTCCCACTGGCTTATATCCCCATTAAACGTATGGTTCGGACAAGTAAACAGTCCCGTCATTTCCACCATTGGAGATACATCTATAAAGTTCAAGTCACAATTCGGTCCCAAGCGTTGAATGGTATCATAAACCAATCTTCTCAGTTCTTCAAGATCGCGCACCACAACTTTATCCGACATACAATTCACCTCTTTTATTTTAATATCGTTTTATATATCGCCATTGTAAACTGTTTTCCGAATGACAGTCTCTCATTTTTGCCCTTGACAAAAAAAGTCATTTTTACTATATTTGGAACGTGATGCAAAAATCATGCATACACTAAATTTCATTTTTCAATTTTAAATTTCCATAAAATTCTTTTTTAACGCCCCCAAGAGAAAAAAATTTTGGGGATATTGTACCCTTTTGAATAAAAGGTGCGGTATTCTCGCCTATATATGAGGTCATCATGAATAAAAAAGAATACTTCAAGAACATCGCCAACAAGCTCCAGAGCAACACGCCGCAAGGCTGCACAAGCTCCAAGTTCACGCTTTTGAAGGTGTTGGAATACTGGGTCCGTTATTTGCAAGCAAACCCCGACTATCTCAACCCTGAAGCAGTCGTCGGCCTCATGGATTTTGAAACACAAACCGAACTCGTCAACGCACTCGCCCAAATTGACAGACAAAATAAACTTGACGGTTCCGCACCTCTCTCCGTCGCACGCGGCAACTACTGCGGCGCACATGGAGCAATATTCCTCAAGAAATACCCGCACAAAGATTTCCACGTTGAGGTCGCCCGCAGCATCGAAAATATCAAGCACCTTTCCAAGGACGTTTTCACCGATAATGAATGGAAGCGTTTTCTCAACACTGTCATTCCGCTGTTCATGAAATTCGCCTGGCAGGAACTCAACAAAGGCACCGACGAAAGCGACTCCACCATGCAGCGAGTTGAAAAGCTCCAGGAAATGTTCCACCTGAACGACGACGAAATTGAACTCATTCTCTATCTCTGGATTCAGGAATACGATGAAATGGACGTCAAAAGCATCAAGAAGCGCTTGACTTGCGGGATGAGGACCCGTTTCACGGAAAAAGACTTGGAACTCATCCCCATCGCCACCGGACTTTCCAAGCAGCGACTTTCTGAACTGACCAACAGCGATGCGCTCATTTCCAAGCTCGGCATTCTTGACAACGATATGGATCTGGACGGAGACATTGTCCGCCACCTGAACGGTCAAAACGAGATTACTAAAGTTGGCGATATCGGCATTGCCGAAGATTCCAAGATTCCGTTCGAGACACTCGCCAAGGACCGCCCGGAAGCAGACACGCTCGTGTACTTGCTCGCCAATCACGATTACAAGAAGCCGCTCAACATTCTGTTCTACGGTCGCGCGGGTACCGGCAAGACTGAGCTTTCAAAAGCACTTGCCAATGAACTCGGACTCAAGATGTACACCATCAAGGCGCCAGCGGAGCAAGACCGATTCGGTGGCGAAGGCGGCATGTACGATGCAATTCTCCGCCGCCGCGTGCGCACACTCCGACTCGCTGCCTGGCAATGCGAAAACACAAACGCCATTATTCTCGTCGATGAAGCCGACCAGATGCTCAACTGGCTTGAAAAAGGTATGCTCAACATGCTCATGGAAGACATCCACACGCCCATCATCTGGATTTCAAATTCCATGACGTTCGTCGAAGAAAGCACCCGCCGCCGTTTTGACTTTTCGATGGAATTCAAGAACTTTACGGCGGAAAAACGCGCTTTGCAACTGCACTCCGTGTTGAACGCGCTCCACGTTCCCGACATGATCAGTGAAGAAGAGATCCAGAACATCGCCGCGGAATACCCCGTCACTGTCGGCGGCTACACCAAGGCAGTCCAAAACGCCATCCCCGCCGCCAAGCAGGACAAAGGAATCGCGGTCACCGTCATCCGCAAAATGCTCGATGCCCATGCGAACTTGCTCAACATCGCCCGAGACAACACCCGCGAAAAGACAACGCATGCCCCCGCCTACACGCTGACCGGGCTCAACATCGACCAGAACATTGACGACATTGTTGAAATTGCAGAAAATTTCAATGGAATCTGGGACAAGCTTAACGACAAAGATGCAGCACAATCACTGAACATTCTGCTCTACGGCGCACCGGGAACAGGCAAAACTGAATTCGTGCGATTCCTCGCACGCAAGCTGAACAGGAATCTCGTCGTCAAGCGCGCTAGTGACTTGCTCGGGATGTACGTCGGCGAAACCGAAGCCAAAATCAAGGCCGCTTTCGAAGAAGCTGAAGAACGCAAAGCCATCCTCTTCTTCGATGAAGCCGACAGCTTCTTGAACGACCGCAACGGAGCCGTCCGCAATTTCGAAGTAACGCAGGTCAACGAACTCTTGACGCAGATGGAAAACTTCAACGGGATTTTCATAGCCGCCACAAATTTCAACGCAAGACTCGACAACGCCTCCCGCCGCCGCTTCGCGCTCAAGGTCAAATTTGACTACCTCACCCGCGAAGGGATTGAAACAGTATGGCACTCGTTCTTCCCCAAGCTCGAATGCCCCGCACAAGTCAAACACATGATGACTCTTGCCCCGGGCGACTTCAGCGCGGTCTACAACCAGTTGCGTTACTTGCCCGCGCACAAGCTCACCGCCGACTGCATCGCTGACGCTCTTGAAAAAGAAGTCGAAGCGAAGGAAGGATGTAACAGAAGAAAGATGGGGTTCTAAAACGAGAAAGCTCCGCAGACTTTAATCTGCGGAGTTTTTCTGCAAAGTTCTTTTACGCAAAAAAATGGTCCGCCGGCATGAATGCCGACGGGTCTATATCGTTTTATTTTTCCTTATACCAAGGCGGAAGGGAATTTTCTTCCTCTAGAATAGAATCCGAGAACATATTATCCATACTGACATCATCAGAAACATTCCACAGGCTGATGTCACCAATAAAAAGGGAATCATAGAACATTTCGTCCATATTTTTCACATTTGATACATTCCACTGACTGATATCATCACTAAAACCACAGAATATTTCCCTTGTATAAGAGAACATTGAATACATATTAATCACATTTGATACATTCCATTGACTTATATCGCCATCAAATTCGGAATAACAGAACATTAAGCTCATGTCTGTCACTTTTGAAACATCCCACTTACTAATATCGCCCATAAAACGGCTCCACCAAAACATTCCACTCATATTAGTCACATTCGACACATCCCATTGGCTGATATCGCCATTAAAAAAGCATCGATTCTTAATTTTCTTAGGTACACAAGCAAAACCAGTTATTGCCAAATCGTCGCAATAATCATAATCCCCAACACCAAATAAATTACTCATATCAGTCACATGCGACACATCGATGTAATTCAAATCGCACTCTAAACCATTTTTTTCAATAGCGGCATCAATGATACACAAAAGATGTTCTCTATTTTCAGCAACAACCTTTTTTTCCGGTACAATTTTTTTATACCATAAAGGAAGACTATTAGCCCATTCCAAATTAGAATTGGTAAACATATCATCAATACAAGTTCCTTCGGCAACATTCCATAATTCAACATCACCAGCAAACCAAGAATTGAAAAACATGTTGCTCATATCAGTCACATTGGACACATTCCATTTACTAATATCACCATTAAATTTAGAGCCACAAAACATGTAACCCATATCCGTCACATGAGATACATCCCAATGGCTAATATCGCCATTGAACTTAGACGATGCAAACATGCCATGCATATCTTTCACATTTGACACATCCCATTGACTGATATTACCAATAAATTGAGAATCCTCAAACAACCAGCTCATATCCGTCACACGCGATACATCGATAAAATTCAAATCGCATTCAAGACCATTTTCTTCAATAGCCTTATCTATTAATTCAATGAGATGTTCTCTATTCTGGGCGATCATAATAAATCCTCTTTGATGTTTTTTAGAAATATACAATATAAAATTAAATCACAAACTCAAAGCCTAGATTAACCATGTTAAAAAAAGCCCCACCAACATAAAAGTTAGTGGAGCCCAGGATTATATACTAAGCACTAAATATCTTCGAATACATCGTTAGGAGCATTATATAGATTGTTCTCTTGCACCTGTTCCGGTTCTATTGGTTTGTACCCTGCCTTCAGAACATTTTGGATTCCATTCAAATGTGACTGCACCCTTTGTGAAACGCCAACCTTCGCCTCATCCGAAACATTCCATATCAGTAAAACCTTGTTCAGCAATCCCTGCATTGTAGCGAAGATACACGACAACATAAATTCACTAGACCGGTCAGGAATACCGTTTTTCATC
>JAEEGJ010023427.1_pt1 | contig 12955 bp, 12 predicted proteins | sample 8958761 | NCBI WGS metagenome assembly JAEEGJ01 (sample SAMN16246546, study PRJNA631951) | gut metagenome | biome: gut microbiome; feature: rumen; material: RS-attached | host: Bos | place: Iran: Karaj | collected 2018-10
ATACCAATGATATTGACTTCTGGCAGGCACATGGCATCAGAACAGTATTGGTTGTCAATGCGGATGAGAAGCTTAATGAGGCAGCTGAAAAGAACTTAGCAAACAATACGTTGGAGCCAGTTTGTGCGTATAGCGGAACAGAAGCCATCAAATATGTTGATGAGTGGGCCAATAATGATAAGTACTTTGATCTGATCATTGTGGATGAGACCATTGAGGATATGGGCAGCGCAGATGTCATCAAGCAGATAAGGGCTAAGGACAATCGCAACAACAGCATAATCCTTGCCATGACTGCATACTATGATCGGGAGGCAGATGCCCTCAGAGAGGCAGGAGCCAATGAGATCTTCCAGAAGCCGGTTCTTCCGTATGTTATCAAACAGAGTATTGATGATATAACAAAGAGAAGTACCGCAGTTGAAGAGGAGGTAAAGAATCCTCTTGAAGGCATGAAGTTCCTGGCAGCAGAGGACAATGATATCAATGCAGATATCCTTATCGAGCTGATGGATATGTACGGCGCATCTGTTAACAGAGGTGTGAACGGACAGGAGGTTGTGGAGATGTTCAAGGCTGCCAATGAGGGCGACTATGACATGATCCTCATGGATATCCAGATGCCTGTTATGAACGGCTATGAGGCAGCAGCAGCCATAAGAGCTCTTGGCACGGAGTGGTCACAGACGATTCCGATCATTGCCATGACTGCAAATGCTTACGCGGATGATGTTCAGCTGGCCTTTGATGCCGGTATGAACGCTCATGTAACTAAGCCTATTGATATAAAGGTTGTTGAAAAGACAATTCTCGAATTCAAAAAATAAATTCAAAGGAGGACTTATTAAGTCATGAGAGGAATTAAGAAGGTAGCTGATGGAATTTTCTGGATAGGAGGAAGTGACCGCAGACTTTCAAGGTTTGAAAATATCTTTCCCATACCTGAGGGAGTGTCTTACAACAGCTACTTTATAGACGATGAGAAGACAGCAGTTTTTGATACCGCGGATGTTACCGTGGCAGATCAGTATATTGAGAATTTAAAGGAGGCCCTTGGAGGCAGGAAGCTGGATTACCTTGTAGTGCTTCATATGGAGCCGGATCACTGCTCACTGATAGATAAGGTGACAGCTCTTTTCCCTGATGTGACAGTGGTTGGGGGCAAGCAGACCTTTACATTTATGGGACAGTTCTTCCCTGAGTCGGAAGGCTATAATAAGCTTGAGGTGAAGGAAGGGGATACCCTCTCAACCGGGGCTCATACCTTTAGCTTCGTAGCTGCGCCTATGGTTCACTGGCCGGAAGTTCTTTTTGCATATGATGATAAGAATAAAGCTCTTTTATCGGCTGATGCCTTTGGTACGTTTGGAGCGCTTGATGGTGGAATATTTGCTGATGAGTATGATTTCGACAAAGACTTTTTACCTTCAGCAAGAAGATACTACGCAAATATTGTTGGAAAGTACGGCGTTCAGGTGCAGGCGGTTCTTAAAAAGGCAGCAGGACTTGATATACAGATGATCCTGCCGCTCCACGGACCGGTCTGGAGAAAAGACATCTCGTATTTTATTGATAAATATCAGAAGTGGAGCACCTATGAAAGTGAAGAAGATAGTGTTATAGTAATATATGGCAGTCTTTACGGACATACAGCCAGCGCTGCTGAGGCAGTTGCAGGTCAGCTCCGGGAAAAGGGTGCCGGAAATGTGAGAGTTTACGATGTGTCCGGCACGGATGTTTCGTATCTCATAGGCGAGGTTTGGCGCTGCAGGAGGATCGTGCTTATGTGTCCTACCTACAACAACGGAGTTTATCCGCCAATGGAGAATTTCATTTCTGACATGGCGGCTCTTGGCGTTCAGAACAGGGTGTTTGCCCTTGCGCAGAACGGTACGTGGGCTCCGGTTACAGGCAAGCTTATGGGCGAGAAGCTCTCAGCTCTTAAGAATGTCACTGTTTTGGAAAATGTACTGACAATTAAGAGTGCGCTTCATGCTAAGGATGCGGAGGCGCTAAATAGCTTCACGGATGCGATAATAAATGCGTAAGTGATGAAAGGTGGAGGTGTGTTTTGAAAAAAATGAGTATTGTGAAGAAAATCTTAGCAGGCGTTATGGTTGTTGTGACCATGGCGGCAGCAGGTAAGAGTGCGGGACTTGTTTCCGGTAATAAGGGCGCAGTTGCCGAGGCTGCAGGAAGAGTGGTAAGTATCACATCCTGTACAATTCAGGGGGACAATGTTGTAGTTAATGTTTCTGCAAACCCTGTTCCATCATCTTCCGACGGACAGTATTATCTGTACGCAGATGAGGTTTATCAGGACGGTGTTGTAGGAACTGTTGTAGCACAGGCACCGGTTGGCGCTACAGCTACTTTTACATTCCCGCTTAACTACTATGCGGCAGGTTCCAATCTGTCCAAGAAGTTCCTGGTTGCAGTAAGAAGCGGCGGTTCAATGGTTCAGGTAAGTGATGAGCACTATATCACCAATCCTGAGGCTAAGGCCACCAAGACCGTTGCAAGAAGAGACCACGGTATGAAGGGTATTCTGCCAAACTCTCTTGATACTGCATCTTTTAAAGAGCTTGGTATTGCCCAGATGGTTTACAACATCTATCTTGGCGATATAGTTGGACCTGGCGATGGATCAAATGTAATCCCATTCACTTACAACGGAGTTGATTATCAGTTCAATGGTGCAGGCCTTTCACAGTATGACGGATTTGTACGCTACTGCACTGACAACAATTTCCAGCTGACAATGACTCTGCTCAACAACAAGACTGAGGCCGGAGCTGACCTGATTCATCCGCTTGCAAGGGATTCACATAAGTGTCCCGGATATGCAATGAATACCAAGGAGGATGGCGGTACACAGCATCTTAAGGCTATTGCAGCCTTCCTTGCCCAGAGATATTCAGGCGGAGCATATGGAACGGTTGATAACTGGGTAATCGGAAACGAAGTAAATGCCAGAACAGAGTGGTACTACATGAACTCAACCAATATTGAGCTCAATGTCAGCGAGTATGTTAAGGCATTTAGAATTTTCTATAACGAGATCAAGGCGGTTAATGCAAACGCAAGGATTTACACATCCTTTGATCAGGAGTGGAACAGAAAGTCCAATCCCGGATGCTTCTTATCCAAGACATATCTCGACAGATTCAACTATTATATGGCCCGTGAAGGAAACATCGACTGGTCACTGTCTGTTCATCCATATAATGCACCGCTCTTTGATCCATACGCATGGAAGCAGCAGTCTCAGTATGTAAACACAACACTTGCAACTCCATACATCACAATGGAGAACGTATATATCCTTACTGATTACATGTGCCAGGCATCATTCCTTAGCCCGACAGGCCGCGTTCGTGATATCTCACTTACCGAGATCGGCTACACATCAAGCTTTGGCGAGGATGCTCAGTATGCATCTATTGTTTATGCGTACACAATGGCTGAGAACAATCCATATATCACCAGCTTCATTCTCTTTAGAGAGACCGATGACGCTCATGAGATGGAGAGTCACATTGCCCAGGGACTTAAGAACCTTGATGGCAGCCGCAAGATGGCCTATGACGCATACAAGAACCTTGGTACAGGAGGTGCTGCTTCAGTTAAGGCTACGGCATCACAGATTATTGGACAGGACGTGGATGCCCTTGTTACAACAAGAACTTTCCTGTCAAGAAAAGGCTGGTTTTTAAACGACTGATATGGGAATAGATAGAGAAAAAGAATTAGAAACATTACAAAAGATTACAAGTATGGAGAGGAATTTGCTGGGGAGCATATATGGGGACTTTTTCTCATCATCCGGTTCTAAGCCTTCGGGTTCGTCCTCAGGGACAGGCGCAAAGCCTGATAAGCCCAAGGATGGAAGCGTATATATTCCTCCGGTAAATAAACCTGCGTCAGAGACAACGGCTGCGCCAAAAAAAGATGCTGTAGCAAATGCCAATGACGCTTTAGAGGAGGCGAAAGCTCTTTTCGCTGCTGACAGCAATGTCAAGACTCCTGAGCCGGAAGAGCCCAAAGAGCCAGAAGAGGATCCGATGGAGACCCTTGATAATCTCATCGGCCTTACTACCATCAAGAACGATGTAAAAGAGCTGACGGCTTTTGTTAAGGTTCAGAAGGCCAGACAGGAGCAGGGACTTAAGTCTGTTCCCGTTTCGCTCCACCTGGTATTTACTGGTAATCCCGGAACAGGTAAGACCACAGTTGCCAGGATCATTGCTCAGATTTACAAGCAGATCGGAGTTCTCTCCAAGGGACAGCTGGTGGAGGTTGACCGCTCGGGCCTTGTTGCCGGATATGTTGGTCAGACTGCCATCAAGACTCAGGAACAGATCGCCAAGGCTAAGGGCGGAGTTCTTTTCATCGACGAGGCCTATGCCCTTGCTCAGAAGGACGATGCTTTCGGTCAGGAGGCAATTGATACGATCCTTAAGGCCATGGAGGACAACAGAGACGACTTTGTTGTCATCGTAGCCGGTTACACAGATCCGATGAAGAAGTTCATCGACAGTAACCCGGGTCTTAAGTCCAGGTTCAACAAGTATATTGAGTTCTCGGACTACAGTATTGACGAGCTTGAGCAGATCTTTGAGATGAACTGCAATAAGTATGATTACAAGGTTGAAGAGGATGTGAAGCACCAGATCAGGGCGCTTATCACAGCCAAGAAGATAGAGAACATCGACAACTTTGCCAACGCTCGTGAGGTCAGAAACCTCTTTGAGGAGATCATCACTAATCAGGCAAGGCGAATCGCTGCAATGGAGAATCCAAGTAATGATGATATGATGACTATTACGCTGGAGGACCTGTTTGATGCGGTGGATAAACCTAAAGATGAGGTGAAGGCTGAAGAGGACAAAGCAGAGGCTGTTGAGACTGAGGCTGAGACAGGTAATGCTGAAGAATCTAAAGCTGACGAGGCTGCATCTACAGAAGAGGTGGCCGAGGAGAATAAGTCTGAGGAAGATAGTAAGACAGAGTAAATTCTATATTGAGTAAGATAAGGAACCGTCCTCAAATGGGCGGTTCTTTTTTTGGGGGATGACGCATAAAAAATTAATAATCTCAAACTATTGTTAAGGGGGAGTATATGAATCCATTATTAGGAACACATCTGGAATTTAAAAAGAATGTTGTAAGAGGACTTTCCGGATGGATTGGCGACCCAAACCATTAATCGTTTATCTTGATGCGGAATAAAACATATAGCATAATAGATATATGACTGTATGATATCTTTTGCATGTGCGCTGCAGTTGCAGTCGTTTAAAAAAGTTAACGGATGTATGTACGCTTCTACCATGTGCATCGGTAACCTCAAAAGTCTTATCACATCTGTTACGACATACATCAGGACAAAAAAATACCAGGATATTGTCAAAATACATGATTGTTTTCTGATTATCCTGCTCTTTACTTTCGGGGCAGGTATTGGCGGAAATTGTTCCAAAGTTTATAACGAGGGGACAATATGGGGATCTGCAGTGCTGATGGTTATATGTTTTGCACTGATGGCGATAGATACTAATGAGTAAAGAAAAGGGCTTCATAGGAAAAAATCTAAAGTGAAAGTTACTGACAGAATAAACCGCATAATGAATCATTTAGGAGGCAAAAAACCATTGGGTTACCTGGTTTTATGCTTATATGCTGTGGGCATCATGGTATTTATCATAAACTGTATTTATATTTTCTCGGTTTATGAAAACAGAGAGGATTATCTTCTTCACCGAATAATAGTGAAGGCGTTGATCAATCTTCCATGGGTAGCAGCTGCGGCAGTTGGCACTAAATATTATCCTACCAAACGCAACAGGATGATTATCCCTGCACTGATCCTGTTTATGATCGGGGATGTAGGCACGCTTATTTCTTTTCTCCTGGGAGGAATCTTTTATGCGGCGGGGCATATCTTCATGCTGTTAGCCATAGTCGAGACTACATACATAAGAAGATGGCAGAAGGCTGTTCTGGCTGCAGGGATTGCGGTGGCGGTCGTGCTGCCGCTGGTGATTTTAGATAACTCGCTGTTTATACTCGCAACCATAGTATACGGCATTATAGTTACGACTGTGATGGCGTTTTCCCTGTCAAATCGTTTCTTCTGGCTTGCGGGTATAATATTCTACTTGTCAGATTTCACTGGTGTACTACGTGTTTCTTTAATGGACAGAAATTATACATATATCATAACAACACTGATATATTATATTGCATTCTTCATGCTGTGTGTTTCTGTATACAGCACAAACCGAAAGGAAGTTGTGACTGTCTCGGATCTTTTGAGAATGACCAATGATTCAAAGAGTGAAGGAGTTTCGTTCTGGGTATGCGGCAAATGGGCTCTCGGTCTTATTCGAGGGGACAGCAAATACGCATATGATCATATTGATATTGCATATGACATCGACCAGGCCGATGAATTCCGCGCATGGATAGCACATGCAGGGTACGAGAGAAAGCACAGATACGCGGAAGGGATAAGGAGCTATTACAGTGAAAAGTATGGGGAACTGAAGATTTTTCCGTGTCTGTTCCGTAAGGACGGTTCCGCGATGCTTACAAATGAAAAAGGACATCAGCTTGATCTTGACGAGGGATTTTTTGAAGAGGTCAGTGTTTTCGGAAGTAAAATTCCCTGCATAGCTCCCGGTGGACAGGAGCTGATAAATGATGCTGTCTCAGATGATAGATAGGAAAGCATTAGGAAAGCATAAAAAATGAGGATGTGCAAAATTTGCAAACCCTCATAAATTCTAGTCGAGGCGACAAGATTCGAACTTGCGGCCTCTGCGTCCCGAATATCGTTACGTACTTTTTATCTTATACCGTTTTGTTACAAAGCAGCTTATTTCCTGCATTTCTATTGGATTGCATATACAGTATAACATGAGGTAACACAGAATAAAAACAGAATAAAGCAAAAAAGTTAGAACAAAAGTTAGAACAGAAAGCTTTTTGAGAATCCTATCCAGGAGATTCTCAGAGAGCTTTTTTTGTACCTGTAAAGGGGAGGAGAAAAGCGATATGCGTATTCCATCGGAATGGCATGGCTACTTAGGATTACAAGCATTTTCTTCTCTGCCGCTTTCATTGCTGGCATCTGCTATGGAATTTGGATTACTGCCCAGTATTACAGAAAATGATGGTGTAGCCTATCTCTAAAGGTGCTGCTGATATCCACAGCATCACGAGCGTCAACCTTGTTGGATTGTTATTATTCATTCAGGTTGCGTATCTTGGAGTATTGATATATCTCGACGGATATTTTGAAACCAGAAACAGAGAGTGTGACTGGGAGAAGATACAATACCTATAAGACAAATCTTTTAGCGATTGCGTAATATATGAATGCTATGAAAAACTCGCAATATCATTTAGAATTGGTATTGCGAGTTTTTTTCCAAGAAAATAGAAGACAGTATCGGAGCCTATCAGCGTGAACTCATTGATACCCACTATCAGGAAGTGGAGAATATGTACAAAAAGATGCGTGGCTGGCGGCATGATTACAGGAATCACATTCAGATGATGAAGGCCCTGGCCATTAACGGTGACATGGACGGGATCGATAGAATAGACAAGATAAATAACTGGGAGAGAAAAGATGCGATTATTTCATGGCAGTAACGTGCTTGGGTTAAATGTTCTTGAGCCCCACTTGGCGGATCATGACAGACCATATGTATATATGACAACTATAGACGCTGTAGCAGCACTGTATCTGTGCAATGCAGTTGAGAAGCCGTATTATTGGTTTCCTTACGGTTTTGATGAAACGGGGGAAGTGCCGGTTTATCACGAACTATATCCTAATGCATTCAGAGAAGTGTCAGAAGGTGTAAGCGGATGCATATACGTTGTTGATGCAAATGATGACCAGTATATTCCGTTCAAGAATATTCCATGTGCAAGACTAGGAATAGTTCCACTGGAAGTAAAAGATAGGATCATAATAGATGATGCCTATGAGTTTCTTCAGGATTATGTTAAGCAAGGAAGACTAAAAGTCGGTAGATACGAAGATAAAACATCAGCGCAGCTTACATATTGGTACAAGATGGTCGCTGATACTATGAGAGAAAAGAACATGCTGGAAACGCCGGACTGCTCCTATGCTAAATTTGTAAGAAATAAGCTTCCAAAAGCATGGGAGATGTTGGAGCACGAAAGAGACTGACAAATAGGGGGATAGAAATAAAAATGACATTAAGAGAAAGGCTTGAACAACTACCGGAAGATACTTGGAAAAACGAGATGGTATCTATAAAACCAATACTGAATCAGGATGACTTGATATATGCCACATATGATTGTCAGCTTACTGAGGAGCAGAAGGACTTTGTGAATCCATCATGGTTTGAAATAGGAAGGGCATTTCTTGATAGGGATTATAATTATCCCTGCATAATATATAGTGTTGAGAACAAGCCTGTAGGATTTATCAATCTAAAGGCTTGGTTGCTGGATAAGGATGCATTTAGCTGGAGTTACTATATTGATAAAGACCATCAAGGAAAAGGATATGGTAAAGGGGCGGCTCAGCTTGCCATCTGCATATTGAAGGAAGCTGATCCTCATGCGATGATCAAACTTGCAACAGAAGAGGCTAATAAAAAGGCACAAGTACTCTATGCATCCCTTGGATTCAAACTTCTTCCAGAACGTGATGGTGATGATTTGGTATTTGGGTTATAAAAAAGTAGAAAAACTATCGTTTGAAAGCGAGTTGTTTATGTTGATTACAATTGATGCATTATTTTAGATGAGGAGAATGTGAAATGATATCACTCAGACACTTTACTGAAGAGGACGCAGAAATCATCAAACAGAAACAATGGCCTGATCTCAACACCAAAGAGATCACAGAGATTATCAATGATTGGAAGTCTTTAGAATATGAAGGAAAGTACTTCGAGATGCTAGCAATCGTTGAAGAGGGTATGGTTGTAGGTAATATCTCTCTTATGGAACATAGCAAAAGCATTGTTTCTTTAGGAGTGGAAATCTTTTCTGATGAAAGATGTAAAGGCTACGCTTTAAGAGCTATGAAGCTGGCGTGTGAAATTGCTATAAAACGTGGATATAAAGTGATTCAGGACCAGGTTTGTGTGGATAATAAGCCTAGTATTGCGCTTCATGAGAAGTGTGAATTTGAAACCGATGGATATGTGTATATAAACAAAAAAGGTAAGAAAGTTTACTTATTTACGCGCTGTCTGTGAATTGAAGTTCCTGAAAATTTAAGGCACTGGAACGATGGTGTCACAGTACCAGTTGCAGTTGCCGGATAAGGAAGTGCTTAGAAAGAAATTACAGGAATTGGCTAACATTCCGCAGATTGAGGATAAGGAGTAAAAGACGTGGAAATAAAAGAATATAAAGAATATAACGAGGAAGAAATAGCCCGCCTTTATACGGCGGTTGGCTGGACAGCATATACCGACAATATGCCTGTTTTACGAGAAGGTTTCAAGAACTCCATGTTGGTTTTGGCAGCATATGACGGAGAAGAACTTCTTGGTGTTATAAGAACGGTTGGTGATGGCGCAACAATAATATTTGTTCAAGATATACTTGTTTTCCCTGACAAACAAAGACAGGGAATTGGAACTGCCCTTCTTATGGCAATCCTGGAACGTTACCCCAATGTGCGCCAAATAGAGCTGGCAACGGACAATACACCTAAAACCAAGGCATTCTACAAATCAATGGGATTTAAAGAAATGTCAGAAATAGGATGTTGTGGATTTATGAAATGTCAGTAGGAGAATAAGTCGGAATGGATACTAACAGAAAGTGAGACGAATTTAATGCTTGAATTAGTTGTGCCAACATTAGAAGATATGTGGTTTAGAGAGAGCCTTATGGCCGATGAGGAAACTATGTCCTACAATCATGCATGGGGAGGAACAATACCTTTTCCAAAAGATAGATGGCAGGGATGGTATGATTACTGGATTATAAATCATGAGAACCAAAGGTATTATAGATATTTAAAGAACGAGAATGATTTTGTAGGAGAAATAGCATATCACTATGATTCAGAATATGATGGCTATGTTGCCGATGTTATAGTTTTTTCTAAGTATCGAGGGAAAGGGTATGGAGCCAAGGGATTAGAATTTCTTTGTGCTGCTGCCAAAGAAAACGGGATTTCCGTTATTTATGATGATATTGCAATTGATAATCCTGCAATCAGTCTTTTTTTGAAGCAAGGCTTTTATGAAGAGTATAGAACTGAAGATAAAATAATTTTAAAGAAAAAACTGTAGAATTAAGAGTAAAAGCAGATGGATGCAAATGATGTGGTGGGATTATTTACTAAAAGTATCCCGAAAAGTATAGAGACAAAAAACACCAGTCACGGAGACGATGACTTCAGAGAAGCTTTACTCGCAGATCTGGGAGATGAAAAGATTGTGGTCAAGCTTTCCTCAAACGGATTTACTGACGAAAAGCATCTGGCATTATGGGAAAGAATCGCTAAAGAATACCGCAACCTTGGTTATTACTGCCCGCAGTATATTCGCACTTTGGATGGAACCTTTCCGACCATAATGTATAAAGGCAGAAACTGTATAGCATGGGGCGAGGAGTTTTCGAAATACAGATCTGCAGAAGAATTAATAAGTGACAAGTTTTCAGATACTAAGCTTGTTAAGGACGGATGGTATACGTTTTTGGAAGATGCCATGATCATGGATGCTAAAGTAGCGTCTTGTCATTTTGATTATACGGATTTGCCGTCGGCGTATTGTATGTTTGAAGTGTTTGACCCCAATGACGAATGTGACGAAACGACAGAAGACGCCCAAAAGTGGTTGGCAATAGCGAAGACTCTTCCGGAGAAGTATTCAGATAGAATTGAACGAATATGGAATAATTGGCTTGAAGCAAGACGAGAACTCGAAAAGATTTATCATAAGCTGCCTACATCGGTTTTTCAGGCTGATATAAACGATACCAATGTTTTGTTGGATGAAGAAGGCAATTTCAAGGGTGTTTATGATTTTAATATAGGCGGAAGGGAAGTTTACATCAACTATATAATACGTCAAGCTCCATATGTTTCGACCCATGAAATATATGAGGGATCGGAATCGGATGAGACTTTCCTTAAGCGTGTGCTTCATGCGTTAGACATCGCTAAGAAAGTATATACATTCTCTGATTTAGAAAAGAAGGCAGCACCTCTGTTGTATAAATGCATTCGTCCTTTGTGGTGGTATGCTTCCGGTGAACTTAAAGAAGCTGGCACTGATGATGCTAAGATTCAAAAGCACTTAGATTCGGTTGAGTATGAGCAGACTAGGGATATAGATTTCTCAAGTCATATGTAGTTAAAATAATCCCTTTTTGAATTATAGTGAATCTTTGAAAAAGCATTTCAACAGTTCGATTGCCCGCCAGGTGTTATATTGTGTTATCGTGAATTCTTTCCCTTGTTTTTTCCCTTATCAGCACTTGTAAAGTGCTATGAGACGATATAACACAAGGGAAAACATAAGGGAAAATAAAACATCTGCAAATTTAGTATTTGCAAGGGTTTGCGAATGATGAAATAACAAATTGTAACGAGGTATAAAACCCTTGGGAATGGTTCATTCCCAATCGAGATTTGTAGGGAACATGTTATGAAATACAATTTAAACACGGAGCTTTCAAAAATGGGAAAGAAAAAAGCTCCATCTAAAATATATTTATATCCATTAGTGAATGTTTTCTTTCAGATGTATTCATGTAAATCAGATGATGATGTTCTTGCAACAGACCATTATATGTACGGATATAATGGTGCAAGGCTAAAAACTATTTTGATTGAACCTAAGCATGCTGAGAAGGAATTACCTTGTATTATTTTTTACCATGGTGGAGGCTTTTTATTGAGAGCATCAAAAACTCATTATCAAATAGCCAAATGGTATGCTTCAAAAGCTAGATGCAAGGTGGTTTTTGCTGATTATCGTTTGTTGCCAAAGTATAAATTTCCAGTTGCGATTGAGGACTGTTTTGAAACATACAAATGGGTATTGAATAATGCTGATGCATTAGGTATTAGTAAAAATAAGATACTATTGGCGGGGGATAGTGCTGGTGCAAATATTTCGGTGGCAGTAACGTTGATGTCAAAGGATAGAAATGTTCCTTGCCCTAAGGGCAATCTATTGATTTATCCAGTTTTAGATAGGCGGATGAATACTGCATCAATGGAAAAGTATACAGATACGCCAGTATGGGATTCTCGCCGAAATAAGATGTTTTGGAAAGCTTATTTAAAGGAATATACAAATGAGCAAATAAAGTATGCGTCGCCGATGGAAGCAGAATCTTTAGCGGGCTTTCCTAATACATATATTGAGGTTGCTGAATTTGATTGTTTACATGATGAAGGAATTGAATTTACTAATCGTTTAGAGATTGAAAATGTTGATGTAGTGCTTTATGAAGTAGAGGGGGCATGTCACGGTTTTGAAGACGTGCTAAATAGCGATCTTTTACATAAATGCATTGATCGTCGAGTAAGATGGATTAAAGAACAATTTTCATAGCACAACTTCAAGCCTGTAGGGGAGAAAAAATGATATTTTTAATGAGACATGGTGAAGATGATGATTCAAGATTGGGCGGTTGGAGTGACGCGAGTCTTTGTCAAAATGGAATTGAACAGGTAAAAAAATCCTGTGAACGATTAATAGATAGCAAATATAATATTGTGCATATTTTTTCTAGTGATTTACAGCGAGCAAAAGAAACAGCTGATATAGTTTCAGAGTATTTGGTGATACCTGTCACTCATCTTAAGGAATTTAGAGAAACAAACAATGGAGACCTTGCAGGCATTTCTAAAGAAAGGTTTCAAAAGGAATATCCAGGGCTTTATTTCGCATCTTTGGATTGGGAACAGCAGTATCCAAACGGA
>JAEEGJ010023430.1_pt1 | contig 12952 bp, 11 predicted proteins | sample 8958761 | NCBI WGS metagenome assembly JAEEGJ01 (sample SAMN16246546, study PRJNA631951) | gut metagenome | biome: gut microbiome; feature: rumen; material: RS-attached | host: Bos | place: Iran: Karaj | collected 2018-10
CATATAGAATCCCCTTGGATAATTATAATATAATTATATTTTCGGAGAATAACAACATCTTTTTTGCAGCTCATTTCTACTCCAATCCGCCTACAAGCAAAAAAAAGGCGGGGACTTTGCATTTCTTATTTCAGCAGCTGGTTTACTGTCGCATAGTCGCGGACATTGCCCTGTAAATCCATTTTTGGGGAGACAAAGTGAAGGCATGGAGTCCGGCTTCCTTTCTAAACCCCTTGAATTCGAGGGATTTAGAATCGGGATTGTACAACTTTTCCCAAAGTTCTAGATACTCCAAGACGTTTCTGTTTCGTATCCAATTCGCAATTATTGCGTTGGCATCTGGATTTTTCCATTTGGCGATGTCGGTGAGGCAGATGTAGTCTTCTTCAAGATGCTTAATCAGGCGAATTTCCTGGTCCTTCACATTCAACTTCATTTTTTTTACCTCCCTGCGGACAAGCGTAAAACCGCAGTGTTTGAAAGTTTACAGTCCCATCTCCTTCACTTCCTTAATCAAGAAGTTTTCCAATTGTTCCCGGTCAGGAAGCTGCAACTTGTATGTCGAGACAAACAGCTTCTTGTCCATACCATTCAATACGTACTGGACCATTTTAGGTCCCTTTTCCGTACAGAGCAAAATCCCTATTGGGGGATTATCTCCGTCCACCATCTCGCAATCCTTGAAATAAGAGATGTAGGCATTCAGTTGTGCCGCGTGTTCGATGCGGAACTTGCCGACCTTCAACTCCACAATCACATTGCAGTGCAGCAGACGGTTGTAAAGCACCAAATCGATAAAATAATACTCGTCGTCTATGATAATGCGTTTCTGCCGAGCCTCAAAACAGAACCCTTTGCCCATCTCCAACAGGAACTCCTGCAAATGATTTATGATTGCTTGTTCCAGTTCGGTTTCGGAGAAAGTTTCCTTGGCATCTAGGTCTAAAAAGTCGAGTGTATACGCATCCTTAACCGACAAAACGGCATCGGCACCGCCCTTTTCCACCCTTTGCAGTAGCAGTTCCGGCTTTTTGCTAATCCCGCTCCTGAAATAGAGCTTCGTGTCGATTTGCCGATGGAGTTCCCTCACGCTCCATGTGCCCTTGATACATTCAAGTTCATAGAAGAATCGCTCAACAGGATCTTCGATAGGCATTATTTCTTTAATGTGCGAGAAAGAAAGTCGTGTTACAAGCAGTTCTGGCGGCGTTTCGAATTTGCGAGACACTGTCTCGCAAATTGAGCCACCGAGTTTTTTCTCAATAAAAGCCATTTTTCCGGGGAAAAAGTCTATTCCCCGCAATTTGTGAGACGCAGTCTCACAAATCTGTGGATATTTCACGTAAAACATCCTGCATGCATTCAGCAACTGTCGGTCGAGTCCCTTGATGGACAACTTATCCGCCAGATTCTGCAGTAGACGAGCACCGTACTTGGCTCGGTCGCACCCCTCTTGTTCATATTCGACTATATAGCAGCCGATAGCCCAATTTCGTATAGTCAGAAGCTGGTTTACGGCACCCTTGGCAACGGAACTTGCCGCATCATGGACATTTTTTACCCGTTCCGCAAGGATTTCAAAAGTTGTTCCGTCGGCCTCACTGATAGGCGGTACACGCTTATTCATCTTCTACTCCTTCCGCCTACAAGCAAAAAAAGGCGGGGCAAAGGGTTCTCGATGCGCAGATTCAAGTTGTTAATGCAACGATAGGTTAAACTTTTCAAAAAGATATTCTTCTGGAGTTTTGAAGTCAAGACGCTTTCGCGGTCTTGTATTCAGCTTTATCTCTATTTCGCGAACATCTTCGTCTGTCAACTTTTCCATACTCATTCCCTTCGGCACATACTGACGTATAAGGCCGTTCATATTTTCGTTCGAAGCGCGATCGTTGGAGCAGTACGGCCGTGCAAAATAGAAGTCCGCATTCAACCTTCTTGCGATTTTCTCGTGCTGTGCAAATTCCTTCCCGTTGTCCGAAGTTATCGTATGCAGCACCCCTTTCTTTTTAAGGGGATGGAGGGCTTTTATCATTTCTGTTGCAAGTTCTTCTGCGTTCTTGCCGTTGAGTTTTCTAATCCATGCGATGCCCGTGGCTCGGTCATTCATGGTCAACAGAGCGCCTTTCCTATTCTTGCCGATGACAGTGTCTATTTCAATATCCCCGAAGCGGTTCCTGGACTCGACTTCCGCGGGACGCTCCGAGATGTCCCTGCGGTTGCTGATTATGCCCCTGCTGTCGTACAGGTTTCCGCGCTTGTGGTATTTGTGGCATTTTCTTCGCAGGTGAAGGTATAGGCTGCTTCCGCAGAACTTGGTTAGCCAAACATGCTGGTATATGGTCTCGATCGAGGGTGCCGGTTTTCCTTCCAGCTTGAGCCTTCCGGAAACCTGTTCGGGGCTAAAATCTCTGCGGAGCATATCGTTCACCTCCATCCAGGTTTCTTTGCCGAACTTTCTGTAGACGTGCCCGGAGTGCTGCCTTGCAGACGCAAGCAGATTCGCCTTGTTGGGGCTGTACTCGCCTCCAACCTGGTTTCGTCTTATTTCCCTGCTAATAGTGCTCTTACTCACTTCCAACGCCTTTGCGATATATCCGTAGGACTTTCCGGTCTTTAGGTATGCAGAAATTTGGTATCTTTGTTGTAGGTCTAGGTGTTCCATATGCAACTTTTGGTGGTTCGAAAGTGTAAATCTAGGAACTTTAGGCTGCCTCCCTAACGGGAGGCTTTCTTGTTCCTAGGCGCATCTCGATCTGCCAAGGTGTTGCATTAACGATTTGAATTCACGATGCAAATATACATTCCTTAAATGTCATATTATGACAATTGGCGTATTTTGCGGAAATTTTGGCAATTTTGAGGAAAATCGACCCCCGCAGGCGGTTGAATTCTGCGTTTTTACGCTTTTTTCTCGCCTTCCGGGCGTGGCGTCACCTTTTGACACCGGAATAATCTATATTTCTTTGCAAATAGAGTTTTCTCTTGTTCTCTACTTGAAACTTCGACAATTTCTGCGACGAGAACAAGACGAACGCTCACGTCTGCGGCCGGCCCGTGCCTGTCGCATCGTTTTGCTACATGGTCTATTGTTTAAATAGCAGTTTGCCTGTATGCAAGCGGCCTTTTGGGGCGTGAGTTGTTTGTGTTTATTCGTTGCGGGCAGTCGAAGGCCTCAAGTAGGTAAATGCATTCAACTCCACGCCTTTTTTATTTCCGAAAAAGACTGAAGAAGTGCAGAACAGGGGTGGACTCGCTGAGTTTTGCTCTTGTCCTCTACTTGGAACTTCGACACTTTCAGCAACGAGAATAAGACAATGACTCGCCATCGCCCGTGGATTGCACGGGCGAAGTGTACCCTGGGCGGACTGTATCCGCTCGGGTTTTTGCGGGTGTATTGTATTCTTTTGAAAATGTCGCGCTTTTAGGCGAGGAGTGAGTCGGCTCTCCGCCGTTCTTTTTGCCTGCACCCCGGCCAAGCGAATCGGCCAGAACCGCTCCCGCGAGAGTGAACTCGTTCACTTTCAAAATGGAGCGAAAGGTGCCGAAGACAACGGAAAAGAAACACGAAAAGATAAAGGTTCTTTCTTTATTCTCTGGATGTGGCGGTCTTGATTTAGGATTTGAGCAAGTTGGTGATTATGAGACTGTATGGGCAAACGATATCAATGAATGGGCTGTAAAAACATTCCGTCGGCATTTTGGTGATGTAATTACATCAGAAAATATTGAAAAGATAGAGCCAGATACAGACAAGAGTATTCCTGATTGTGATTTGATTATTGGTGGTTTTCCTTGCCAAGATTTTTCAATCATTTGGAAACAGCCCGGTTTGAATGGTGACCGAGGCAGTTTGTATAAAAACTTTCTTCGATTTATTGCAGCGAAGAAGCCAAAGGCTTTTGTTGCTGAAAATGTTAAGGGACTGTTGACTGCAAACGATGGGCGTGCAATCAAGCAAATCATTGAAGATTTTAGCAAGATTGGTCCTGGCTATATGGTGAAAATGCAGTTGTACAATTTTGCCGAATATGGCGTTCCGCAATATAGGGAGCGTGTGTTGCTGGTTGGAATTCGTCTTGATACGGGTTTCAATTTTGTCCATCCCGCTCCGACGCATGGGCCTCGCGGAAAGAAACCATATGTCACTGTTGGAGATGCCTTTAAAAATGTTGAAAAGGTTCATGCCAATAACGAACATATGAACATAACGGAAAAAACAAAAAAGCGACTTGAAAAGATTTCTGAGGGTGGTAATTTCACAGACATTCCTAAGAATGATCCGCTGTATGTAAAGGGGATGATTAGTCATGTCTATAGGCGCGTGCATAGAAACGAACCTTCGACAACCATTATTGCTGCTGGTGGTGGTGGAACATGGGGGTACCATTATCCCGAACCTCGTCCTTTAACAAACCGCGAACGTGCAAGAATTCAAACTTTTCCCGATAATTTTATTTTCGAGGGTTCAATAACAGAAGTTCGTAGGCAGATTGGAAACGCGGTTCCGCCCAAAGGTGTTTCTCTTGTTGCGAAAGAATTAAAGCCCTTGTTTTTTGGAGAGTACAAAAAAGTTGATATTCGGACAATAAATGAAAAATTGCAAAAAATGAGTATCAAAGAAAGACTTGAATACGATTATAAACAGCGGGAAGAAAAATGATAGAACTCATTAGCTCGAATTATTTTCCCGTAGAATGGAAGGGCCGAACCTTTATTGACACATTTCACTCAATGCTGGATGGCGCTCAAGAATTGTCCATTGCAAGCGGATATTGTTCTGAAGAGTCTATTGCAAAATTGATTGGACTTTACGAAAAAGAATATACGGCCCATCTTGACTTGATTATAGGAATGCACTACTTTGAAGGCTTCTCCAAAGCACAGTATGACGGGCTGAAATACCTAAATCAAATACTTAAGGATTGCGAACGAGGGTGCGTTTATCTCGCCAATAGAACAAAGTATCACGGAAAAATATATCTAGCAAAGTATTTCAAAAACAACTACAAATCCATCATTGGTTCTAGCAACATATCAAAGTTGAACATGATGGAACGCGTTTTTGACAATGATGTATTCACAGATGAAATCTCAGTAACGAAACCATTGCGGAAATTTTTTGAAGACTTGAAGGAGAAAAATTGCATTCCATTGGATGAAGTTGATGATGAGAATATTAAGATCGAATCGCATAGAGATTTGTTTGAAAATTATCTTGATGTTCGTAAGCTAGACAAACGTGAAATACAAGAAAAGATTGAACTTGCAGCCAAATCGAAGGTTACGTTTGAAATACCGATGAAAACAGAGGGAAAGAGCAATCTAAACGCCTTTTTCGGGAAAGGGCGCATCCAAGCTAATGGAATAACCCTGCCAAGAGATTGGTATGAAGTTGAAATAATTGTGTCAAAATCAATAACGGAACTATCGAATTATCCTTATTGTAGGGAATTTAATGTTTTCACTGATGATGGGTATTCGTTCCAATGTAAAACAAGTGGTGATTATTCTAAAAATTTTCGTTCATCTAAAGATTTAAAAATTTTGGGGAAATGGATAAAAGGACGGCTTGAAAATGCTGGTGTCTTGACGGCCGGATTCCCTGTTACAGATGAAGTTCTAGAAAAATACGGACGATCAAGCGCAAAACTAGTGAAAATTGGGAATGATGACTGGTTTCTTGACTTTGGAGTGTGATGATGACCTATTTGGATCGATATCTAAACGAGATCCCATACGAAGATACAAAAAACAGTATCAAGTTAATTGCAGAAAAAATTCTGAAAAAGGATTTGCTGCAATCATATAAGAAGAAACGTTTTAATGAATTGTTGCTGGGTGAGGTGCAGAGCGGAAAAACTAGCCATATGTTTGGGGTTATGGCTGCTGCCATTGATGCCGGCTTCTATCATTTTTTATTGGTGACCAGTGACAATACGAAATTACAACTTCAGACATTTTTAAGGGCTTTGCAAAGTTTTCAAGAAGGTCTTTGTGTTTGTGGAGAAACTGATACCATCCGGTTTAGGGCAAATACAACACAGCCATCCTTGGTTATATTGAAGAAAAACTCAAGGATTCTAAAGAAATGGCGTAACGAGTTCCTAAATTCACAGAGATTAAAGGATTCTCCTATTTTTATAATTGACGATGAAGCTGATGCAGGAAGTTTAAACACTAAAGTCAATCAAGATGATTATAGCACCATAAACAATAATTTGCGAGCCATATGCGATGATGCAGCATCTTGCGTCTATATGCAGGTTACGGCAACGCCACAAGCTGTTTTATTGCAAAGCATAGATTCTGATTTTCGGCCAGATGCCGTAACATACTTTGAACCAGGAAAAGATTATGTTGGGGGAAATTTCTTTTTTGCCAAACCTGATTCCTATTGTATAAGAGAAGTGGACGCTTCTGAAATAGAAGATAATAAAGACTCAAATGCTGAAATAACTGAAGGATTGGCTACCGCCATAAGACATTTCTTGATAGTTTCTGCGGAAACAAGCCTTAATGGGAAAATAACTTGTTCTGCTTTGATTCATCCAAGTGTTAGGATTAAAGAACATAATGTTATTGCCCAAAAGATTGGAGCACATCTTAATGATATTCTACAAAATATGGAAGATGAAGTGTTACAATCAAGTTTTAGGGAATGTTGGGAAGATCTCCAAAAGACAAAGCCTGACATATTGCCGTTTGGAAGAATTTTTGATGAAATTCGTGACTTACTATTTCATTCAAAAATAAACATTATTACCCTAAATTCCGTGTCGGATGCATCGCAATCTATTACAGAAGGTTTCAATATTGTTATCGGTGGAAATACATTAGGACGTGGAGTGACATTCCCATACTTACAAACAGTGTATTATTCAAGAAGTGCAAAAGTTCCCCAGGCGGATACATTTTGGCAGCATTGTCGAATGTTCGGCTACGACAGAGACCGAAATAGTATTCGCCTTTATATGCCATCCTTTATCCACAAATTATTTCAAGAATTGAATGCTTCGCAAAATGCGCTTGTGAACCAAATAAGGACTTCAGGTATAGATGACACGCATCTTTTCTATATGGAAGGAATTAAGCCGACTCGAAAGAATGTTGTAAATACAGAAAAATTACAGCTACTTGCTGGTGGAGTCAATTATTTTGCATCTTATCCTGTAAATAACGATGTCTATTTACTTGATAGCATACTAAACGAATACGCGGATTCTGAATCATTTTACGAAACAGACATATCTTTTTTGAAAAATGTGTTGTCAAAAATAGATAGTAGTTATGAATACGATTGGAAATCAAAAAATTTCATCAATGCTTTGGATATTCTTGAAAAAGCTGATGATGATGTTTCAAAAAAAGTCTTGCTGTTGGTAAAAAGAAACCGTTCCATTGGAGCTGGTACAGGAACAATGCTTTCGGCGTCAGATCGATTGTTGATGCAGAAACATCCAAACAATATTGTTTGTGCGTTATACCGATTGAATGGCGAAAAGCACAAAGGTTGGAACGGACAGCCTTTGTGGATGCCTTCAATAACACTTCCCGCGGGCTATACATTTTATAAAATGTAATGTTACATTCAATTAAGACAGCGTAAAACTCTTATGTATTGAACATTTCTGTCGACTTTCTATTTGCCGGGGGCCGAATCGGTTTGTAAGCAGATGGCTTATGCGGAATATGTGGAAAAGATGTTGGAAGATCCTTCGACTTCGTTACACTTCGCTCAGGATGACACCTCGCCAAAGCGTATTTACAACGCTTTCATTATGCCATATTGTGCGGATGCTGGGAAATGGGATGAGATTGCCACGGCTTCGCCTCGCAATGACGTTTATACAATGAAACGCGTGGGCTATATCTACGGCGACTGGAAAGACCGTGGTCAGGATTACCACAAAATAGCCTGCATCCTTCTCGACATGAAATCTGTCATGCGAAACTACGCAAACAACCCCGCTGCGCAAAGCGAACTTGCGGAGTTGGTTGCATTGTGATTCTGAAATCCAATGCACGAACCTTGTTATGTAAATTTTTGTTACGCCCATTGCGCAAGCGCCAAATGCTTGGCTCGGTCATATCCGTGCGAGCATGGCTGCGACTCTCGCCTTTCGCATTTGTGCCAATTTTTTGAATATTAGATACATTAATGCGTGACGTGTTTTTCCGTCTAATGGAAAAATGCGTCTTTTTTTATTCCGTTTTCCGGAATAGATGGGACGCCTCTAACAATCAACTAGCCGCAATATGCGGCAAATGGAGGCTAAAATGAAGTCTAAAGAAGCAAAAAAAAGAAAGACTGGTGACGATAAGTATATAGCTGATTTGCGATCAATCGTCTCGACAGCGCGAAAAATGAGTTTCCGAGCAGCGAACTTGATGCAAGTGGCATGTAATTGGTTGCTGGGTTGGCGAATCGTGGAACAGGAGCAACAAGGCAGGGCTAGGGCGGATTACGGGAAGCATATAATCCAACAGGCCTCTGACGCTTTGACAGCTGAATTTGGGAAAGGGTATTCCATAGCATCTTTAAAAGGATTTAGAAAATTTTATCTTGCTTTTCGCGATTTGCAGGTTCTGCCTGTATTCCCTGCAGAATTTGAAAACGAGCTTGCCGAAAAAGGGCAGGCAATGCCTGCCCTTTTTAAGGAGAAAGGAAAAGGGCAGGCGATGCCTGTCCAATTATCTTGGAGCCATTATGAAAGTCTGATGCGTGTGCCGGACCTTGAGGCGCGCCAGTGGTACATGCAGGAAGCGGCAGCAGAACAGTGGGACTATCGCACTTTAAAGCGCAATATTGCCTCGCAATACTATTATCGCCTAATGCAAACTCCGAAGGCGAAGAGAACTCCAGTCGTCAAGGAAATGAAGACTTTGACAGCCGATTTCCAGAAGGAAACTTCTGAATTTATCAAGAATCCGCTGATTGTCGAATTCTTGGGACTCAATCAGGACGCATCCCTAACGGAATCGACTCTGGAAAACACAATTTTGAACCATTTGCAAAAATTCCTGATGGAAATGGGAAAGGGCTACGCTTTTATCGGCCGCCAGCAGCATATCCATACGGACGAAGACGATTACTACATCGATTTGATTTTCTACAACTATATTCTAAAATGTTTTGTTCTGATTGACCTGAAGACAACCAAGATTTCGTACGAAGACGTGGGCCAAATGGACATGTACCTCAGGCTCTATGACACTTATAAGAGGAATGCAGGGGACAATCCGACAATTGGCGTGATTCTCTGTTCGGAAACAAATGCCGATGTGGCAAAGTTTTCGACCCTTGCGACGAACAAGCGTATGTATGCCGCCAAATATTTGACGTACTTACCGTCCAAAGAGGAACTTGCCCGCGAAATAGAAGCACAGAAGGAAATTTACGAACACGAACATTCAAGGAAAAAAAGATGACGTCAAGCGGAACTACGCATGCGTTTCGTTATGTAAATTTTTCTGTATTCGAATTTCGCAAACACTGTTTACGAAATTGAAAAAGAAAGATTCATCCAATTTGACAGACAGTGATTGTCAAATCTCCAATATGCGCATCAGGAATCCCCGATTTTACCCTTTCTTGCCCCCGTTACGCATTTGGCCTCGGCAAAGGAAATAAATAAGTTTATTTCTGAAAAGCAGAAATCGCACAGGTTCGCATAGAGGCCTGTTTCCCCCTGTACACAGAAAAAAGCCGAATTTGTGCGCATTTCCGGCTAAATTCTTGTATTTTTTAAGCAAAAAACAAAGGATGGAACATGGATAATTTCAATTTCTACAGCCCCACGGAATTTGTATTCGGCATGGACCGCGAGAATGAATGCGGTGCGCTTGTCAAGAAGTACGGCGGCACGAAGGTGCTCATTCACTACGGTGGCGGTTCTGCGGTTCGCTCCGGCCTGATTGACCGCGTCAAGGCGAGTCTCGATGCTGCAGGAATCCCGCATGAGGAGCTTGGCGGCGTGAAGCCGAATCCGCACGATTCGCTCGTGTACAAGGGCATCGAGATTGTCCGTGAAAATGGCATCGATTTTATTTTGGCGGTGGGTGGCGGATCTACGATCGATAGCTCCAAGGCCATTGCCATGGGTGTTCCTTACAAGGGCGATTTCTGGGATTTTTACGAGGGCAAGGCATCTGCTGCATGTGCGCTCCCGATTGGCGTTGTGCAGACGATTGCGGCTGCCGGTTCCGAGGGCAGCGGCGACTCCGTGGTGACCAAGGAAGACGGCATGCTCAAGCGCGGTGCGAGCAGCGAGCACATTCGCCCGAAGTTTGCGGTGCAGAATCCGGCGCTCCTTTGCACGTTGCCTGCCTACCAGACGGCCTGCGGCATTACCGACATCATGGCGCACGTCTTTGAACGCTACTTCACGAATACGCTCGAAGTGGAAATTACCGACCGCCTTTGCGAGGCGGTGCTCCTCACGATGGTGAAGGAGGGCCCGCGCGCCATTGCCGACCCCGCCAACTACCAGGTGCGTGCGAATATCATGTGGGCGGGGACGGTAGCCCACAACGGTGTTGTGGGCTGCGGGCGCAGTCAGGACTGGAACAGCCACGCCATCGAGCATGAACTTTCTGCGCTTTACGACTGCGCCCATGGCGCGGGCCTTGCGGTAATCATGCCCGCTTGGATGGAATACGTGGTAGACCACAACGTGATGCGCTTTGCCCAGATGGCTACCCGCGTGTTCGGTTGCCAGATGAACTTCGAGAACCCGAAGGCCACCGCCCTTGAGGGCATCAAGGCCTTCCGCCGCTTCCTGCATTCTATCGGCATGCCGATTAACTTTGCAGAACTCGGCGCGAAGGAAGAGGATATCCCGAAGATGGTCGAAAAACTGAACCCGGGCGACGGCTGGGGCTTTGTCCCGCTCAAGGCGAAGGATGTGACTGAGATTTACAAGATCGCAGCACACGCAACGCTGGAGTAGCGCCATGAAAGCGCTCTTTATCGGCGGTACGGGGACCATCAGCATGGCCATCACGCGGCTTGCTGCATCCCAGGGTTGGAAACTCTACCTGCTCAATCGCGGGAACCGCCCCGCGGGCGACATTCCCGAAGGTGTTGAACTCATCAACGCCGACATCTACAACGAACTTGCCGTTGCAGATAAACTCAAGGGCATGCAGTTCGATGTGGTCTGCGATTTCATCGTGTTCCACCCGAGTGCGCTCGAACGTGACTACCGTCTTTTCAAAGACCGTACAAAGCAGTTCATGTATATCAGTTCCGCGAGCGCCTACCAGAAGCCGCTTTCGGACTACCGCATTACCGAGGGCACGCCTCTTGCGAACCCGTACTGGGAATACTCCCGCAACAAGATTGCGGGGGAGGAGTTCCTGATGCGCAAGTACCGCGAAGAAGGTTTCCCGATTACGATCGTGCGCCCGAGCCATACCTACGACGAACGCAGCATCCCGCTGGGCGTCCACGGCAAGAACGGCAGCTGGCAAGTCGCGAAGCGCATGCTCGAAGGCAAGCCCGTCATCATTCACGGCGACGGCACGAGTCTCTGGACTATGACTTTCAACACCGACTTCGCACGCGGTTTTGTGGGCCTGATGGGCAACGTTCATGCTATCGGTGAATCGTTCCAGATTACAAGCGACGAGACTCTTACCTGGAACCAGATTTACAAGGCGGTTGCCGATGCGCTCGGCGTCGATCTCAAGCCGTACTACGTGTCTTCGCAGTTCCTTGCAGATGTGAGCGACTACGACCTGCTCGGGAGCCTCATCGGTGACAAGGCGAATTCTGTGGTGTTCGATAATTTCAAACTCAAGTGCGCCGTGCCCACGTTCCACACCGAGGTCCGCTTTGATCAGGGAATCCGGCGCACCGTGGAATACGTGCTTGCCCATCCCGAGTTCCAGAAGGCCGACCCCGAATTCGACGCCTGGTGCGACAAAGTCATCGAAACGCTGGAATCAGCGAAGAAATCCCTTAGATAATTAATCTGAAGACTACTTGTCGCAGGTCTTGAAGAAGCAGCTGCGGGCACCCGTATGGCAGGCGACCTGTGGACCCTGCATGCGAACCTTGAACAGGAGCGCGTCGGAGTCACAATCAGCGGCCCATTCCACGACCGTCATCACGTTTCCGCTGGTGTCGCCCTTGTGCCAGTATTCCTTGCGGCTACGGCTCCAGAACACCATCTCTCCGCATTCGTGCGTGCGGCGAAGGGCCTCTTCGTTCATCCAGGCCATCATCAGCACGTCGCCCTTGTCGGCATCCTGCACGATTGCCGGCGCGAGCTTTACGCCGTCCACTTCGACTTCGAACTTGACTTCCTTAATCAGGTCTTCGAACTTCATCTTAACCTCTAACCTGGCCGTTGCCGCGGAGAATCCACTTGTAGCTGCAGAGGCTTTCCACGCCCATGGGGCCGCGGGCGTGCAGCTTGTCGGTAGAGATACCCACTTCGGCACCGAGGCCGTATTCGCCGCCGTCGGCAAAGCGCGTGCTGGCGTTCACCATCACGCTGCTGCTGTCCACGTTTGCCACGAAGTAGTCCTGCACGCTCGCATCTTCGGCAACCACGGCTTCGGTGTGGCGGCTGCTGTTCTTCTCGATATGGTCACAGGCTTCGGCGACGTCGTCCACGAACTTGACGCTTGCCTTGAGGGCGAGGTATTCGTGGTGGTAGTTGCTGTCATCGCCGATGTCTGCGATGCGGCTGTCGTGGCTCTGTGCGTCCTTGTTGCCAAAGAGTTCTACGCCGCGGTCTGCGAGGCAGTCGAGCAACTTCTTGACATTGGCATCGTCGATGTGGCGGTCGATAATCACGCATTCCATCGCGTTGCACACGCCGGTACGCTGCGTCTTGGCGTTAATCAGGATGTTCACCGCCTTTTCCATGTCGGCAGACTTGTCAATATACACGTGGCAGATGCCGTTGAAGTGCTTGATTACGGGAAACTTGCTCTGGTCGAC
>JAEEGJ010023431.1_pt1 | contig 12952 bp, 8 predicted proteins | sample 8958761 | NCBI WGS metagenome assembly JAEEGJ01 (sample SAMN16246546, study PRJNA631951) | gut metagenome | biome: gut microbiome; feature: rumen; material: RS-attached | host: Bos | place: Iran: Karaj | collected 2018-10
TATCATCAGGCAAACCTTGAGGTTGGGGTTATCGCTCTTGAGGGCCACCACTTTGGCAATGGGCGCCTTCTTGGACTCGGTAATCACGATGCCGCCGTCTCCGGTAGAAGGATTCTTGAACCGGCCGTGGGCATAGTTGATGTGGGTGAGGAGGGTGACGTCGGGCAGGGACTCGTTGTACTCCGTGAAATAGGACAGCACAATGGGAGTCTGGCCGATATCCACGCAGTGGGTGTCGTCGGTCCCCTGCTGCTGGCCGCCCTGATTGCCTTCTCCGCCCTGGTTTTCATTGCCGCCGTTATTGCCGGCACCGTTGTCTCCGGAGTTGGGCTTGGTGGACGGAGGCGTAATGACGATACCCTTGGAATCGCCTTTGGTACAGGCGGTTCCGCAGAGGGCCAGGAGGGCAAAGAGACCTATGATGAGATGTCTTTTCATACTACAGGATGTCTATTCTGCGCCATTTGTCGGTGCCGGACTTGGTCATCTGGACGTCGGTCTTGTTCCGGATGGAATTCCAGCCGCCAATTACATTATATATATATACGACCTTCACACTGTGGACGCCGGCCTGCAGGGCAGCCTCCGCGTCCTCGCGGGAGAAGCGTTTCACCTGGTCTCCGTTGTCAATGAGGAGCTTGCCGTCTATCCACACCTGATCGCAGTCGCTGGAGAAGCGGTATACGCCGGTTTCCTTCACCTTGAAGCAGGCCTGGGCCTGGGCGGCGTAGAACCGCAGGGTGTCCGGCATATTGCGGTCGAAGGGCTCCAGCGTGGTGAGGTCACGCAGCCTTTCCACCTTCACTTCCCGGGCGGGGCCGGTAATCTGGGCGGCCGTGACGAAACGGCCGTCGGTACGGCTGGCGCGGATGCCCTTCTGCACGGCATCTTCCGCCAGGGCGGGCCAGGGTTCCTCCTTGCTCACGGTAATGGTGCGCACCGGGCTCAGCTTGCCGTAGGAGGTGAGGGAGGCAATCTTGAGGGTTGTGGTGCGGGTGAATTCCAGGGGTTTCTGGTAACGCTCACTCTTGGCGGTGGGCTCGCTGCCGTCCACGGTGTACACCATGGCGGCCACGGGGCGGGTGGTGGTGAATTCCACCACGGCCTTGTCCGTGAACACCAGGTGGTCACAGGAGCCGCCGGGCTGTTCCGGCAGCGGAATGTGATAGTTCACACCCCGGGCGTCCAGGTCCTGGCAGGCCTTGTCCACGCGCACGCGGAAGCTTTCCCAGTCCTTCTTGTCCTTGGGCGTCCAGGCGGTTTCGGCCACGGCGAAAGCGCGCGGGAACAGCATATACTCCCGGTGGCTGTCGCTGTAGATGTATTCGCTCCAGTTGTTGCACTGCAGGCCAATTACGTGACCGTCCTTGCCGTTGTCAATGAGTTCCTGCGGCACAGGATCATAGTTGTAAGCCTTTTCCAGAGTGGTGTAATTGCCAATGGAAACGGGTTCAATCTTGGGGTCTCCCTGCACGTGGTCCAGGTACATGCCTTCCTTGGAAGGGGTCATAATCACGTCATGGCCCTCCAGGGCGGCGGCGATACCGCCGGCTTCCCCGCGCCAGCTCATCACGGTAGCGTTGGGGGAAAGGCCGCCTTCCAGGATTTCATCCCAGCCGATGAGCTTGCGGCCGTACTTGGCAAGGATGCCTTCCATCCGGCGCACGGCGTAGCTCTGGAGTTTTTCTTCGGCGGTGCCTTTCTCATCGGCCTTCAGTCCAAGGGCGCGGATGCGGGCCTGGCAGGCCGGGCATTTCTCCCACTTGGCCTTCTTGCATTCGTCTCCGCCAATATGCACGTACTCGCTGGGGAAGAGCCGAATCACTTCCCGGATCACGTCTTCCAGGAACTCGAACATATATTCGCTGCCGGGGCACATGACGATGTCCGGGGAACCCCAGGTGTAGAAGGTGCTCACGGTCTCCTTGGTGCAGGACAGGCCGGGATAGGCGCGGATGGCCGCAATGGCGTGGCCGGGCATCTCTATCTCCGGCAGCACGGTGACATGACGCTGCGCGGCATAGGCCACCACGTCCTGGATTTCCTCCTGGGTGTAGTAACCCTGGTGCACGCTGCCGTCAAACTCCGTACGGGTGCCGCCCACTTCGGTGAGACGGGGATATTTCTTGATCTGGATGCGCCAGCCCTGGTCGTCGGTGAGATGCCAGTGCATCACATTCATCTTGTAGGAGGCCATGATGTCGATGAACTTCTTGGTCTCTTCCACGGAAAGGAAGTGACGGCAGGGATCCAGGTGGAAACCACGCCAGGAGAAGCGGGGGTAGTCCTTGATGCTCACGCAAGGGATCTGGCTGTTCTCCTCCAGCTGGTTCAGGGTCTGGCGGGCATAGAACAGGCCGGCTTCCGTGGACGCGAGCGCGCGTACGCGTGTACGCGTTACTTCTAAACTATAGCCCTCGGCCGGAATGCCACATTCCGGGTCCAGCTTGTACTCGATTCGGGCCGAAGAGGCGGGGGTCACTTTAAACGAGCCTCCCCGCACCTGCATTTCTGCGGGGGCGGGAATGAGCTGCGGAACCAGCGCCAGTATGAGAGCGAGCAGTTTGAGCATTACTTCTTGAGGAGGTTAAACAGAATCTGTCCTATTTCACCGTTTTCGTGCACGCCGGCAAAGGCCTCGGCGCCGGGGCCGTAGGCAAAGACCGGCAGGGCAATGCCGTCGTGACCGCTGGTAGAGAAGTGCACCTTCACTTCACGTTCCTCGATGCTGCCCTTGAGCAGGGTGAGGCCGCCGGTATTGTGGTCACCGGTCACGATCACCAGGGTCTGGCCGTCTTTTTCGGCCCACTCCAGCACGGCGCCAATCACTTTGTCAAAGTCGAAGAGTTCCTCGATGGCATAACCCACCTTGTTGCGGTGGCACCAGTCGTCTATCTGGCTGCCTTCCACCATCAGGTAGAAACCCTTCTTGTTGTCCAGCATCTCGATGGCCTTCATGGTGCTTTCCATGAGGATAGGACCACGGTCCAGGGCGGGCTTGAGGTCATATTCGTCGTACAGGCCCAGGAATTTGTCGCCCTGTGCTCCGGCGATGTCTTCCAGCTTGTCCACAAAGGTATAGCCCTTGGCCTGCATTTCCTCGATGAGGTTGCGGCCGTCGGAGCGCTGGTTCCAGAAATGGGTGCCGCCGCCGGAGATGAAGTCCACGTTGGCGTCTACATACTGGGCGGCCAGGCCTTCCTCATCCTTGCGGGACGGGCCGTGGATGCAGAAATCGGCCGGAGTGGCGTCGTTGATGCGGCAGGTAACGGTGACGCCTGTCTTCTTGCCCAGCACGCGCTTGGCATACTGGAGGCTGGATTCCACGGGATTGCCGTCGGGGTCCAGGCCGATGTAGCCGTACTTGGTCTTGACACCCGTGGCCAGGGCGCTGCCGCCGGCGCAGGAATCGGTGACCAGCTTATCCGTGGCGTAGGTGCGGGAGAAACCCAGAACGGGCATCTGGTCCACGTTGAGGGCGCCGCCGTTGGCCACCCAGCCCACGCTCCACTGGCTTACGCCGGTGCCGTCGCCAATCATGAAGATGACGTTCTTGATCTTCTTGCCCTTGGGCTGCTGGACCTTCACGGTCTCATAAGGCGTCTCCACCTTATATTTGTCATCCTTGGAGAAGGAATAGGTGGCATACTTGGAGCGGTCCCTGTCCAGTTCCTCGGGGGTCTGGGCAAATACCTGCAGGGCGCTCAGCGCCAGAACGATGGTGAGAATCTTTTTCATTATTCGGCGATTTTAGCGTTCCAGCCGGAGAAGCCGATCTTGGCCTGTGCGCAGCCCGCAGGAAGGGTGCAGTGCACGGTACGGCTTTCGCCGGGCAGGACAGTGAAGAAATTGTCGGTCCAGAAGGTGCCGGGGATGAGGTTGCCCTTGTCGTCCAGCGCTTTCAGGATGTTCTGGTAGGCGATGACGTCGGAGTCATTGGTGAGGGTGACGTCATAGCCGCCATCGGCCGGAACCACCTGCATGGAAAGGGTGGTCTTGGGCAGACGGGTGACGAAGCGCATGTTGGTGTACTTCTCCATGGGAATGCCCCACCAGTCGGCGCGGTGCCACTTGTAGCGGTTGAGCTCGCCGGGGATGCAGTAGAAGTTGGAGGCGTGGTAGTTCTTGCCGATTACCTCAACGGCCAGGAAGCCGGGACCCTGCACCGGGCTGCCCACCTTGCGGGGGTCGCGGGGACGGGAAGTGACGTTGTCCTGCTCCAGATGGGTGAGGTGACCGTGGCGGTCGTACACGCGGAACTTGATCTGGTAGCGGGCGGCCTTTACGCCGTCGTTCACCACGTACACGCAGTTGTCGCCATAGTTGTACACGGCCTGCACGGGCGCGTTGGCGGCCTTCACGCCGTAGTAACCGGCGGTGGGGATGCCGTACCAGTCGTACAGCTGCCAGTACAGGGAAGGCCAGGCGCTGTTCAGCATCCACTGGACGATGCCGGTGGCGGCAGGCACGTTGGCACGGAAAGCCTCGAACATGGAACGCGTAGCGTCATAATCCATGGCGTGCGCCTTGCGCATGAAGTCGTCCAGATCCTCGATGTGGCCGTAGAGTTCCTTCATGGCGTTCTCCAGGAAGGAGGTGTTGTTCATCACGGAAGAGGAAGCCGTGCAGTGATAGGCCCAGTTGGGGCCCACGGGCCACAGGTCCTTCTCTCCCACCATGCGCTTCACGGATTCAATCTGGGGCATCTGCAGGCCGGGGCCGGTTTCCGTGTTGAAACCATAGTTGCCGCCGCTGCGGTTGTCAATCCACCAGTAATCCGGTCCCACGTACTCGTAAGGGCCTTCCATCTTCATGCCGGAAGGGCCGGCCAGGCTGCGGAGACCCTTGGCCGAGCACACATAGGGACGGTAATCAAGTTTTTCATAGATGGCCAGATACTGGGTTTCCAGCCGTTTGTTGGGGATGCGGTCGCTGCCGGTGAGCCAGCCGATGACGGAGGGGTGGTTGCGCAGCCAGACCACCTGGTCGTGGAAATAACGCACGGCCAGGGCCTCGGAGGCGGGGTCGTTGATACAGCCATAGCCCTTGGTTTCCGGTAAACCGCAGTAATTTTCCCACTCCCACTGGCAGCTGAAGCCCACCAGGGCCATCAGGCCGTATTGGTCGCACAGGTCGTACACCGTGTGGTCCTTGCCCCAGATATTCTCGAAGCGGATGCTGTTCAGGCCCATGTCGGCCACCATCTTAATCTGGGCCTCGATGCTTTCGGGAGTGTCCTGCATAAAGATGTCGTCGGTCCAGCCGGCGCTCTTGACCAGCACTTTCTTGCCGTTCAGGATAAACTGGCGGTGACCGAAGGGAGTGATTTCGCTTTCAATGCTGCGCAGGCCGAAGGTGGCGCTGGCGCTGTGGGAAACCTTCTTTCCTTTGCAGAAGGCTACGTCCAGGTGATAGAGTTCCGGTTTGCCCAGTTCGGCCGTCCACCAGATGCGGGGGTTCTCCACTTCCCGGGTGACGGAGATCTGCTTGCTCTCCCCTGCCGCCAGGGAAACGGGCGCCTGGAACTTGCCACCCTCATAGGTGCCTTCCACGGTGCCTTCCACGGCCTTGTTGCTGCGGTTCACCAGGGTGACCTTGGCGATGAACTGGGCGGTGGAGAGGTCCGAGGGTTCCACCAGGGGCTGCACGTAGATGTCCTGTACCTGCACGTCCGGGGTGGAGATGAGGGTGACGGGACGGATGATACCCATGCTCTCGTCCACGGGACGGGGGTTCCAGTCCACGTATCCGGCGTTGAGGTCTCCCTCGTGCGCGCGGCGCAGGGTAACCTTGAGGGTATTCTTGCCCTTGGCCAGAGCCGTGATGTCGAATTCACGCACGCTGTAGGCGCCGAAGGTGGTGTCGCGGGAGGCGATGAGCTTGCCGTTCAGTTCGATGTCGGCGTAATAGTTGAGCCCCTCGAAGCGCAGCACGTGGCGCAGGCCGCTCTGGGCCTTGAAGGTGGTGGTGAACTCCCAGGGCTGGTCGAACATGCTCTTGTCAATGGCCTTGTAATGGTCCTGGTCCAGGATATCGGGGCCGAAAAAGCCTGCCTCGTTGAGAGCACCGGCCACCGTGCAGGGTACGGTTACCTGGTAAGAGGTCTTCTGGCCTTCCTGACGGAGGGTCCAGTGGGTGAGCGGGCCAGCCAGAGCGCTGATACCGAGCGTCATCATGAAGGAAAGGAGGAAAAACTTTTTCATGGCGTGTTATGATAAGGATGCCGCGCCCACCAGAGCGGTGTCTTCGTCGGGCATGGCGATGATTTTCAGGCTGTCCAGGGCGTTCTGGTAAGGATAGTTGCAGCGGAGGGCCTCCCACATGGCCTCGCTGAAGTGCGGGAAGGTGTGGGCGATGCCGCCGCCCAGCACGATGACGTCGGCGTCGTAGGCGTACATCACCACGGAAAGGAAGATGCCCAGATGACGGCCGAAGTCCTTGAAATGGGCTATGGCGCTTTCATCGGCCTCTGAAGCGGCCTTGGAGAGGGCGCGGGGATCCAGGTTGCGGGCGGTAAAGTACTTCTTGGAGCAGAAGGACTCGTAGTCGGCGCCCTCGTAAGGAATGGCGCCGATTTCTCCCGCGCCGCAGTGCGTGCCGCTGTAGAGCTTGCCGTCCAGGACGATGCCCACGCCGGTGCCGGTGCCCAGGGTTACCGTGACCACGGTGGAGGGGCCTTCACCCACCTTAACGGCGGCGCCCATGGCATAGCAGTTGGCGTCGTTGTTCACGTACACGGGGATGTCGAAGCGGGCTTCCAGGGTTTCCTTGAGCGGAACCACATCCCAGGAGGGAATGTTGGCAGCGTTGTACACGATGCCCTTCACAGGGTCTGTGAGAGAGGGAACGCCAATGCCGATTTTCTGGATACCGGGTACCAGGAAATTCTCTATCTGGTCTCCCAGATAGATGAGCGTATCGTCCAGAGTTGCAGTCTTGGGGAACGACGGAATCTGTACTTTTTTAAGCACACGGGCACCGTCAATGAGTCCCAGGTTGATGGTGGTTCCACCGATGTCAATTCCTAGAGTCATCAGATTAAGTGGTTAGTAACACAAAGTTAGATGACAAAGGAAGGGAGAAATACGCTTTTTGCGAAATTAAGCTCCAGATTTGCGCAAATTTCTCTTTCTGTACTCTGAAGGAGTGCAGCCCTTCAATTCCTTGAAACGGCGGGACAGGGATTTGGGGTCCGGCTCGTCCATCCGGGCGGCCAGGTTGCCGATGGGTTCGTCCGTATCCAGCAGCAGGCGGGCGAAATAGTTGATGCGCTGGTCGGAAATGTACTGGTACACAGACTTTCCGGTGGCTTTGAGGAAGCGCTGCTCCAGCAGGCGGCGGCTCATGGGAACCTCGGCCAGCACGTCGGTCACCTGGATCTTGCGGTCCAGATGGGAATGGATGAAAGTGAGCGCCTTGTGCACCTGCACGTCCTTGGTGGTGATGAGGTTGGAGGATTCGCGCGTGACGATGTGCAGGGGCTGCAGCACGATGTCGTTGCCCTGGTAGGAAGGGTCTTGCTGCATCTGGGTGACCATGGCGGCCACTTCATAACCGCCACGCTCGATATCCACGTCGATGGAGGTGAGAGGCGGGTTGGACATATTGCACAGGATTTCGTCGTTGTCCACGCCCAGGATAGCCACCTGGTAAGGGATTTCGATGCCCAGCGCGTTGCAGCCTTCGGCCAGGATGAGGGCCTGGTTGTCGTCACAGCAGAATACACCCACGGGCTTGGGCAGGGAGAGCAGCCAGTCCCGCAACAGGTCCTGCCGGTAAAACCACAGGTTAGAGATGCGCTGCCGGTTATAAATGTACAAATGGTCCCCGTAACCGGCTTCCACCAGATAATCGCGAAAGCCGTCCCGGCGGCCGTCGCTCCAGCACATGCCGTTGTTCCCGAAGAATGCAAATTCCCGGAAACCGCGCGCCACGCAGCGCTCGGCGGCCATTTCTCCCATCTTATGGTAATCGGCCGTAATATTGGGGAATCCGGGGAAAGGGGAGATAAAGTCCTGTGCAATGGCGATGATGCCGTTCTTGCGGAACAGCCGCAGGTCCACGTCCGGGGTGAACTGGCCGATGACCACGTCGGCCTGCCACTCTTTGCACCAAGATACAAAGTCCTCAAAAGTGTGCTGTTCTCTCATCGATGCCGGCATGCGGCACACCGTCCAATGCTGCCTGTTCTCCTGCGCATACTTGTAGATGCCCCGCAGGAGGCGGTAGGGAAACTGTTCAGAAAAGTCGGTTAAGAAAACAAGTCGCATAGGTTATTTCCGGGATATTAGCCACAGCCCCACCAGGGTGAAAAGGCCGTTCATCGGCAAAATCTCATAGCTGAAATGGTATCCGTTGAACCAGGTAACCGAGTTCAGATCCAGCACCAGGCACAGGACGGGTGCCAGGATGGCCACCAGCGGCACCCAGGCGTCCCGCACTTTCCGTTTGCAAATGAGGCCGAAGGTGAACAGGCCCAGAATGGGACCGTAGGAATAGCTGGCCAGGCGGTACACCGCGTCTATCACGCTGGTGGAATTGAGGGCGTTGAACACCACGATGCTCACGGCCATCAGGACCGCCATCCCGGTGTGCACCCAGGAACGTTTTTCCTCCTTTCCGCCCAGGATGTCAATGGTGAAGGACGTGGTAAGCGCCGTGAGGGCGCTGCCGCCCGCCGGGAAACCGGCCATCACCAGGCCGATGATGAAGAGGGCGGCCACCAGGCCCGAAGCCGGCAGCAGGCCGCTCCAGGTGACGGCGGGGAAGATTTCGTCGCCGCGGGCCTCCAGGCCGTGCAGGGCGGCGAACTGGTACAGGTAAACGCCCAGGAACAGGAAGAGGGCGATGACCACCACCTGCAGGAACACACTCACGATGAGGTTTTTCTGGGAATCCTTCACGTTCTTGCAGGCCAGGGTGCGCTGCATCAGGTCCTGGTCCATTCCGGTGCAGGCCACCACGGTGAACAGGCCGCCCAGCAGCTGTTTCCAGAAGAACTGCGGATGGTTCACGTCGTCAAAGTAGAAGACGCGCATCATGGAAGTGTCCGGCTCCCCTACTTCCCGGCCGATGAGCACGATGCACAGCACCACCGCCACCAGCATGCACAGAGTTTTGACGATATCCAGGCCGATGACCGCCTTCACGCCGCCCCGTACGGTGTACAGCCATTCCAGCAGTACCACCACAAGTGTGGTGACCCAGAACGGAATGCCCGCGGGACCCGCCACCAGCAGCTGCAGGGTGGCAATCATCAGGAACAGGCGCACGCTGGCGCCCAGCATCTTAGACACGAAGAAAAACCACGCGCCCGTCTTGTGGGAAGCCACGCCGAACCGCTTGTCCAGGTATTCATACACGGACACCACGTTCAGGCGGAAATACAGCGGAGTGAGCACGAAAGCAATCACCAGATAGCCCAGGATAAAGCCCAGGCACATCTGCAGGTAGCCGAATCCCACATTGCCCACCATTCCCGGCACGGAAACGAAGGTGACGCCGGACAGGCAGGAGCCTATCATGGCGATGGCCACCTTCCACCAGGCGGTGGAACGGGTTGCGTAAAAGTCTTTCTGTTTAGCCATTCTTCAAATTCTCTTTGTAGGCCCGGCCGATGGGAAGCCTTTCCTTGACGCCCATCAGCTGGACCTCGGCGCTGGTGCGCTTCTCGATGCGCCACACCGGCACGATGTAGGAACGGTGGATGCGCACGAACTGCCCTTCCGGCAGCATGTCCATCACGCTCTTGAGGGCAATCTGGGAAACGACGTCGTCCCTGTGGTCCAGGTGGAAACAGGCGTAGTTGTTGCGGCCCTCGATGTACTTGATGGCCGACAGGGGCAGGTGTATCACCTTATAGTCGGCCTTGATCTGGATTTCCTCGCCGGCCACTTCCTCGGCCTGCGAGCGCTTCATCTCCAGGGCTTCGGTGGCGGCGGCATGGGCCGCCTGCGCCGCTTTCATGGTGCTTAGCTCGTTGAAGCGGGCCGCCAGGATGCCCACCGTAAAGGCATAGGTGTTGACGAAGAGGAAAAGCACCCACATGGCACGCACATGCGGAAGCATGGCGCCCACACGGGTGCTGGTGTTGTTGGGGAAGTTTACCGGCGTGAGAGTCATGAGGAAGGTGACCACTACCATCAGGAAGAGGACACCTGCCACCGTGACCTTGCTCACCCAACCCCGCTGGTACAGCGCAGGGCCCAGGACCAGACGGCTCAGGGTCCACACGCCATAGAGCCAAAGCATGTAGCCCAGGACATAGTCCGGCTGCCACATGAGCCATTCGCCTGTGGGGAAAAGGAACATCATCCCCGGCAGAAGGACTGCACAGAAGATGATGTCCAGTAAAACTTCCGTCTTCACGTCTTAGAATTCGTAACCGGCGAACTCGATGTCGCGGGCGGCGCGTTCTTTCAGTTCGGGCTTCTTGAAGGCCTTCTCCAGGTTCTTCTTCACGTCATCGGCCTTACCCTGACGAGCGGCGATGATGGCCTTGAGGTACCATACCTTGGGGTCTCCGCAGTGGGCAGTCTTCAGGGCCTTGTCCAGCTGGTCCGTGAGGATGAGGGCCAGGACGCTGTTGTGGCAGCAGCCCAGGGGTTTCTCCAGGACGCGGGCGGCTTCCTCGTACTGACCGGTGAGGATGAGCACGGTGCCCAGATTGGCCTTGGCCTCCGGGGTGCCGGCCTTGCGGAAGCAGTCTTCGGCGGTCTTGAGGTCTTCCTTGTGGAGAGCCAGCACGCCCTGGGCGTTGAGGACGTCACCGTCCACGCTCTTGACCTCGGCCAGGCCGGCCTCGGCCTTGGCGTCCTTGCCCTGCTCCAGGTACAGGACGGCCAGGTTGTACTGGGCGCGGTCGCTGTCGAAGCGCTCGATGGCCTTCTGGTAGATGCTTTCCTTCTGGGCGGGATCCTTCACTACGGAAGCCACACGCAGGAGGGCTTCTTCATCCAGCACAGAGTCGTTGTTGGCCAGCAGTTCAACCAGTTCCTCGTTGGTGTAGTTCTTGGTTTCCACGTTGGCGATGAGGCGGGCGCGGCGCAGTTCCGGGAGCACTTCACCCTTGAGGGCAGTGTACACCTGGGACATGTTGCGGATTTCGTTCTCACGCACGGCGGGGTCGCTGTACATGGACAGGACGCGCAGGATGAGCTGCTTGTCCTCCAGGTCGCTTTCCTCTACCAGCTGTTTGAAGCCTTCCCAGTCTTCACCCACGCTGCGCACGGTGGGATCGGCGGCATCCTTGCCCTTGGTAAGCTTCTGCCAGGCCTTGTTGGCGCTGTTGGAACGGTTGTCAGACAAGTTGTTGTTCAGTTTCTCGGAGCCTTCGGGAGAAGCGTAGGCCACGATTTCGGTGCTGGTGACAGTGCTTCTTTCATCGGCGGAGACGGCATCCAGAGCGGCCAGGAAGTCCTTCACGGACTGGCCCTTGAGCTCTGAATTGCGGACGTCGGAGCTGTTCACCAGGTACTTGATCTGGCCCTCGGTAGAGGTGGAGATGACATCCTGGTAGTTGTCCTTCTTGTAGGCCAGGTTGCCGGCGCGCTTCACCAGCATATAGGTGGTGTTGGCGCCGTCGGCCACCTTCTTGGACGGCAGGGCCACGGTCTTTTTGCCGGCAATCACCTTGCCGCGCAGCTCCAGGTAGCTCTTTTCCATCCCTTCCACATAGTCGAAGTGCACCTTCTCGGTCACGGTCTGGCCGGCCTTGGATACTACTTTATAGTTGTCCTTCACTTTTTCGCCCTGATACTTGAAGGGCTTCATAGCGGCCTCGCCGCCTTCGTACACAATCACGGGGGTTACTTCCACAATCACGTTGGGATTGAAGTAATCCTTGGGATAGGTGACGGAAACGCTGGCGTCAATGGAACCGGCAACCACTTCCAGAACGGCGGGATTGCATTCGGCTTTCACGTTTTCGGCCATCTTGGCCATCTTTTCGGGAGAGGCGCAGGCAATGGTAAGAAGCGCTGCAGCCACGTACATCAATGATTTTTTCATACTGTATAGTAAGGTTATTGTTTCACTGCAACTACAAATATACATAATTTTTCGTAAATTTGCACGACTATGGACCTGCAAGCCTTAAAGAATAAATACGACATCATCGGCAACGACCCCGTGCTCAACGACGCTCTGGAGACGGCGGTGAAGTTCGCCCCCACCGGCCTCAGCGTTCTCATTCAGGGAGAAAGCGGCGTGGGCAAGGAGAATTTCGCCCGCATCATCCATCAGTTCAGTCCCCGCAAGCAGGGAAGCTTCTTCGTGGTCAACTGCGGCGCCCTGCCCAAGGAGCTGGTGAACAGCGAGCTCTTCGGCCACGTGAGAGGTTCTTTCACCGGCGCCGTAGACAACCGCAAAGGCTATTTTGAGGAGGCCGACGGCGGCACCCTCTTCCTGGACGAAATCGCCGAACTGCCGTTGGAGTCCCAGGCCCTGCTGCTGCGCGTGCTGCAAAGCGGGGAATACCGCAAGGTGGGTTCCAACAAGGTGGAACACACGGACGTCCGCGTGGTGGCGGCCACCAACGTACACCTGTACGAGGCCGTAAAGCGCGGCAAGTTCCGCGAGGACCTGTACTTCCGTCTGTCGGCCGCCCAGATCCGCATTCCCCCGCTGCGGGAGCGCAAAGGAGACATCTATCTGCTGTTCCGCAAGTTCACGTCGGACTTCTCGGAGGTGAACGGCATGTGCAAGATATCGCTTCGCCCCGACGCCATCCATATGCTGGAAGAGTACCGCTGGCCGGGTAACATCCGCCAGCTGCAGGGTTTCACCCAGAGCCTCACGGCCCAGGTGTCCGTGAAGGTGACGCCCACGCTCCAGCGCATCGAAATGGACGCCCGGGAGCTCCAGCCCTTTATGCCGCGGGAACAGGGAGACCCCATCCCCGTGGTGTACGAAGGACCCGGGGCATCGGCCGGCTCTTCCTTCAGCGCCGAGG
>JAEEGJ010023432.1_pt1 | contig 12952 bp, 7 predicted proteins | sample 8958761 | NCBI WGS metagenome assembly JAEEGJ01 (sample SAMN16246546, study PRJNA631951) | gut metagenome | biome: gut microbiome; feature: rumen; material: RS-attached | host: Bos | place: Iran: Karaj | collected 2018-10
GCTTTCGGAACTTACGAGAATACTCTCGAGGCTATTGAAAGAATCAAAAAACTGTGATATAGTCTGACCACGCCTTAAAGGCGATTATCTGTTAAAACGTTCAAATAAGAGACTTATGTTTTCCCAAAGGGGAGACGTGGGTCTCTTTTTTTGTTGCATCAAAAGGAGGCATGGTGTTGAAGAAATCAATGAAAAAATTTGAAGAGATGATCATGTTTGTACTTATGGTCATTTCCGTATCCGCACTTATCCTGCTGCTTTCATATGCGGGGGACAGAGTTTCCGCAGCTGATTTGCCCGGGCCGGACAGTGTGCTTGAGTCATACCAAAACAATCCGTACATAAGATTTTACGAAGGGGATGAAGGAATAGCTTGGACCACCATACATCCGGACGGATATTCGATCAACGCAAACGGCGTGTATACCTATGGAGGCGGGATCGGTATATACCGAAAACCTGACGGAACCGAGGTAATACCTGACGGCGTCGTATCCAGAAGGGAACTGGCTGGCCCGCTGCCTGCGGGACATCACTACTATGCAAAACCTTTGAACAATACGGTTATTCCGGTGGGGAGATGGGTGATATCCCAATCCGAAGCACGTTGCATTCACGGTCCTTTCTCGGCATGCAGGGATTTCGAATATTATGGAATTAACGGTTTGTCGAACGGTAAATGCCACGAGAGATATGATTCCGGATGGATAGCATATTGCGCCGATTGCGGTAAACAGATAACGGGACTCGTATATACGAATGATGACTGCGTAAGGCGTATCGGTTATGTATTTGCCGGTGATGATGAATTCATAAAAAAGTATCCGGCCGAATATCTCTTTGTATGTCCCATATGCGGAGATAATCTGGAAAACGATCTTCACATGGTATCCCATGACTGTAAATGTTTTATTTCCGCGAACAGATACACGATCAGTTATGACGGAAACGGTGCGTCAAGAGGGAATATGGAGAAGTCCGTCTGCTATTACGGAAATGCTTCGGAATACGAAGGAAGAAACGTAACAGGTGCATTGACACTCAGAGAGAATCTATTCGTTAAGCCGGGATACCACTTTGCGGGATGGAGCGATTCTCCCGATGGACAGGTTATATTCACGGACGGATGCACTACGGCTTCTATAGAAAACTATTTTACTTATCTGTCGGATACCGGGGATGAGAGTAATGACAGAGAGATAAAGCTGTATGCGGTATGGAAAAGATCGGATTGCATACTGGGCGTTTCAGGCGGATGCTTTGAAGATAATAAGGGATCCTATAACGGAGTGAAATCGGGAACTTTTGAAGCAGGTAAGAATTATTTCCTGAAGGGATGTATGTATGAAACGGAGATTGATCCGAGACATCTGACAGCACCTTCCGGATACAGGATAGATCTTGTTGTACCCGGCGGAATACAGATGCAGGCCATATATGCCTCATCTTCCCTTACGGGATGGGAGTTTGATTCGGATGATGCAAATGCAGGGACATTTTCCTATACCGAAGGGGACATGCATTACAGCGGGAGACTCTCCGGAAGGATAACAAATGCTGAGTCCGACGGAAGCTTTGCTTATATACATTCATCGCCGGTGAATAACAATATTGACCGGGCAACGGCTGTGTGGAAGAGTACATCGGTGATATTACCTGAAGCTTTTTTCCCCGGAAAGACATTTGACGGATGGTATACGGATCCGAATCTAAATCCTGACACATATGTCGGAAAAAACGGAGATATTTATATTCCCGCATCGGATACAGTTTTATATGCGGGTTTTACCGGACTTGATCTTACCGCAGCACCTGATTATATGGGCACCGTGGATTTCGGGACTTTGAGATATAACGGTCTTACGGATCTTTCCATCGGCCGATCCACCGAATATGACATATACAAATATTTCATTTCTTCGGATTATCCGGCTTGTAACTGGGTTGAAGCCGCCACTGATGATAGGGGAGGATACGGAGGAAGCACTGTAAGGACATTTTCGGGCGGCGGGAAATATTCCGAATACACAGCACCTGTTTCGGGGATATACACTTTTGAGTTATGGGGTGCCGCAGGAGCTTCCTACGATAAATACAAGGGTGAGAACGGTGAGTATTCCAGCTGCAGGATTTATCTGAAAAAGGGCGATAAGGTCGGCATATATACAGGAAGCGCCGGGACGGTGACGAGCGGAAGTTCAGGTACGAACTGCTACGGAGGTGAGGGCTCGTATATATCCGTGAACGGAAATGTCATAATGTCATCATCCGGCGGTAAGGGTGCGTCATTTATCCTGAATGTCCGGAAAGAATATAACTACACGGGCTCTGTACAGACCTTTATCGCTGAAACGGAAGGAGATTACACTCTTCAGGTCTGGGGTGCGGAAGGCGGTGAGGTATCAAACGGAGGAGAGAATCCGGGAAAAGGCGGTTATGCGACGGGAAGAGTTCATTTAAATCAGGGCAGCGTTTTATATATCTGTGTCGGCGGACGGGGCGGTTATAACGGCGGAGGTGCCGGCGGATATGATGCATGGTGGGGACGCGGCGGAAGCGGCGGAGGAGCCACACATATCGCATCGAGAAACGGTGTTCTCAGAGATCTTTCCGCATATAAGAATAGTATTTATCTGGTTGCCGGCGGTGGTGGCGGTGCAGGCGGCTCCCAGGCATCATCGGGTGCAGGCGGCGGATATACGGGCGGTGTAGGTCATTCTCCCTGGCCTGATGGAGAGTGTACCGTTGGCGGAGGAACCGCTGCTGCTCCGGGGCGGTCCGGAAGCGAAGGCATAACCATCGGCGGCTTCGGATACGGCGGTGCCGGTATTTCATATTATCCCGATGAAAACATTTCTGCCATGGTGAACAATGGCGGAGGGGGAGGAGGATGGTACGGCGGCGCGGGCGGTGATGCCAAGCAAAAATCCTACGGTTGCGGAGGCGGCGGTGGAAGCGGGTATATAGGGGGCGTTTCCGGCGGAAGCATGTCAACCGGTGTAAGAAGCGGAAACGGATTTGCTGTCATAACCTGTTCGGTCAACATAGTCGGAACCGCGGCAAGAGGACGTTCCACATCATTTTTGCCGGGGGCTTTACTATATTCCGGATATAAAGTAACGTCTCATTCCGCTTGTGTATACCCATCATCGGATCCTTCCAAGGCCGGTTTTTGTACTATCACGGAACCTGCGGAGGTTTTCTATAATTCATCCGCATGTAAGATACTGTCACAGGATCTGGCTTCACCGGATCCTGTATCCGGTGTGGATTTAAGATACGATGCATCATCCGGAATCCTTGATATCAGCTGGGATATGCCGGATGACAACGGAACTGAATATTATTATGTGGCCCGTGCTTACAGATCTTCGGATGTTTTTGCGGGAATTACCGATAAGTATGCATCAACATCCGTAGAGACCCTGAATATCAAAACGGGAGTATATAAATATATTTACGTGACGGATTCTTCTCCCGTAAGAGATGCTTCTTATGTGAGAAATTACGGAACAGGTATACTGACCTCCTGGTCGTCCGTATCGGGAACATATCCGGGTGCTATGTTTTCCGAATGGTATGAGCATGCCTCTGCCGAGGCAAGGAGGACTAGGATAGAATATGTGCCTTCCGGAGATGACAGATACATACATATCGTATGCGCAGACAGAGCCGGAAATATCAGTGAGGTATTAAATGCATCCATAGACGGGGAGGGCGCATTTATTCCATATCCTGTTGTAACCGAAAATATGAGTGTTCTTTCCGCTCCGAATGTCTATGCTGATCCGGAAAGAGAAAGCACATACTATGTGAGGGCTGACGGACGAGCGGATTTTTCGCTTCGGTATTCCGCATATATTAAAGGATATGCAAGAAGCACATACCAGATAGATACCGCACGCATACATTTAAGCGGAAGTGAATATTCGGAGATTACTTTTGAGAGAAATCCGAATGTTACCTCTGATGCTGCGGCACTTCCTGCAGCTGCTTCCGTGTTTGGCCCGTTTCCAATGAGCCTTACGGAAGTGTCGGGCGGCTTAAGGACAAATCGCTCCGCAGCTCTTTCTTTTACGGGAACTTTTACTGCTTTATCGGAAGAAGAGATGTATATATATCCATCGGCGCATGCACATCTCGAATCCGGTACGGAAATAGTATCAAGCGATCCGGCAGATGACAGGGGGCATGGTCTTACGATAATAGGTGATGCACATGCTCCTCAGTGCATGGCGGCCGTTAACGGATCGGAGTATGAAGAGCTGTCACTTGTAAACATCTCAAATGTCTCCGCAACCCATGTGGTGGACAGAAGATACGAGGATGTAGACATAGATATTTATGTGACGGATCCGGGCTCAGGCCTTAAGGATAACTTTTATGTCCGGGTGATCAATCTGGACAACGGGCTGGAAGGAGAGTATACGAGCTCAGGTGAGCATCTGTATCTTCAGTTGAAACAGGACCCCGATTCCGAGAATCCATGCTTTGACAATATGCTGTTTAACGGCAGATTCATCATAAGTGTTACCGCTGAGGATAATGTTGGAAATAAGGAAACTCAGGAAAGTGCGGGGCTTACGGAACTTGATGTAAGCGGTGAGATTGTAAGAACGTTGGATATTGTGACCGGACCCTTAACTGATGACGAGGGAAGACCATATATCAAGAAAGGAGAGAGCGGTTATGTTATCTCGCGGGTATGGGGGTACCCTGATGCTGTGCTGGTTTCTTTTGACGATGTGAGTCTTTCGGAATATGACGTTTTGTATGTCACGGACGGAGGGATACCGGACAGCCTATCCGGATTTGAAGGGAGAATCGTATATACAGATTCCCCCGAATACCTTTTCGAAAATAATACGGACTTTACCGTTCCGCTTGATTATGATGGAACCGGTATCAAAGTTACGATAACGGGATTTAAGGGTGACGATGAGATTACCTGGGAAACGGAATGTGAAGTAATTTCTTCGGGAAGCGTTCTTGATGAATTGATGACGGTGCTGAGATGAATTATAATAACGGTATCAATAAGTAATTGCGAGGATACTTCTTTGAAAAAGACTAAAAGTTTATTAGGTATTTTATTTTTGGCGCTGGTATTTGCATTTATATTCCCCGGCAGGGTGCATGCCGCTCCCGGAGCCGGTATGGGTACTGTTTTTCCTGTAAAGACAAGCGATTCGCCGGAAAGCGCCGTTTCAACACAGCAGGTTTGCCTTAACGGGATCAATTTCATAGTTGATACCTATCATGACAGGATTCTTTACAACGATTCGGATAATCTCGGATATAATCTCTTTTCATGGAAAGTTATGGCTGATGATTTTAACAAGCCTCACTCAATAACTTCCGACGGTCTGATCTATCTTGTTACCGATACGGATAACAACAGGGTTGCCACTTATGCCAGAATTCCCACCGGTGAATTCATCGAGCTGCAGAGCTTTGAGAATGTGGGTATCAGACCTCATTACTGTGTATATGATGCCCCTACCGCTTCTTTCTATGTATGGAGTTCATACACGGGTGAGATGTACATTTATAAGAGAAGCGCCGGATCGTACAATGTTACTCTTTCCGCTGTCAAGAAGATTCCGGCACTTTACGGATTATATACAAGATCCTTTACCATAGACGGAAATAATATACTCCTGTGCAGTCAGGGCGCAGGCGGTATCGTAGTGGTCAACAAGAGGACTTTCAGATTTGTGGGAGCTTATCCCGTTCCCGACGAACTTGGCGGTGTGGTCCAGGTAGTCCATGTGGGAACACATTATTATCTGACCACTTCATCCGACAGGTACGGTAACATGAATATGGCAAGGACTGTCAGGAGCACTTCTCTCGCGGGATTTATGAATCTGGCAACCTGTGAGGATGTGACCGCTTATCTCGGAGGATTAACGGGATTGCAGATCCCCTATTATATAACCGAAAGTGGTGGTCTGTATTACGTAAGGCTCATCGGTCAGGCATCGGGATATGAAGACAAAGGAAGTGTATTTACCGAAGATGCCTTCGGAAATATTATTCTCTTAAGCAACTGGCCCTGATATAAAAATGACGGTGGAGAATGTGAAACAGGGGGACGGTTCTGTCGTTCCACAAGATTCTTGTGGAACGACAGAACCGTCCCCCTGTTTCACATTTATTTGATTTAATTACCGGATACATCCACCGGATTTACAACGTCTTCGGGAATATATCCTTCGGGAACCACATGGACTACGCCTATCACTCCGATGAATGCCGGAGAGAAGATGTGCTGTGTGAGTCCTTCTCTGATCTCACCCTCCCATGCCGCGTGCATATGTCCGGCAAGAACGTAAGCACAATTCGAATCTTCGTCGTAAAGCATGTTCAGGTATTCCCACATGTCCGCATCGGGAATATAGTTTTCACTGTTAGGTGCCCAGTAGTAGATCTTGTTTCTTACAAGCATGGAGAGCATCTCCAGCGTGGGATCCGTCTGTGAATAATATGGAACGTGGGTTGCAGCTATAACCGGTACGCCTCTTGAATAAAGATCTCTCAACACTTCCATCTGCTCGGCGCCGGGCTTTTTGATGGAATTGTTGACGCCTGCGATGATGAATTCCCCAAGATCAATATATTTATGGGTATAGTCATCACCGTCGAGCTCTTCGTGAAGTGCCTGAGCTTTATAATCGTCAAAGCCGGTGCTTCCGTCACTGTACCATGTTCCGTAATCGTGATCAGCTCTTATATACAGAATCCGGTCCTGAGGGTATTTCAGTCTGTTGAATCCTGCTGTAAGTGTCTCCATATTAGAGGTGCTGCAATAATCAAGAAGGTCTCCTCCGAATATTACCGCATCAAAATCATTATAGTTGAGATAATCTACGATCTTGGGCCACAGATCTGCGCCGTGTATTCCGTCGGGAGTGACGGAAAGAGTTTCATATCTGGTCTCCACCGTCTCAAGGCTTCCCTCCGATACATCGCCTGCCTCATGATCTGTGATCATATGGATATCCGAAACCCAGGCTATGGTATAGGCTTTTTCCAGACCGGGGATCTCGATATAAACATTTTCTTCTACAAAATTATAATCCGGTGCCGGATATGTTACGGGTTCCGGCTCGGGCTCGGGTTCAGGTTCCTGCTCCGGTTCAGGTTCGGGCAACTGCTCGGGAATATCTGCCACCTCAACTTCTTCGGGTGCCCCGGTATCGGGGTTTGGGAGTACAAAGAAAAGAATGAGGCCCGCAACGGTCAGAAACAGCAATATTGCAGACAGGATCATCGTGATCTTGCTGTCCGTATCCGGAGTATTTTTCTTTTTTTCAGGTGCCATTATCTGTTAACCCTGATATTCTCTCTGATCCAGGCTCTGGTCTGAGCGGAAGTTCCGTTGGTGTAGCTTATCTGGTATGCAGGGTTAGCATCTCCGCTTATATCATTGAAGATCCAGAAATGGTTCATCTCGATATGAGTTTCATCAGCCTTCTTGGGATCGAGAACGACTATGACGCCGTCGAATGACTGCATCTTCTCTATTTCATTATTGAAAGCAACGGTATAAGGAGCATTGTCGATTCCCGCTTTGTCACAATAATAGATTCCGTCATGGAGAAGCATGAGATTGTAGTCGGTATCTTTAAGAACGGAGTCGATCCTGTCCAGTGCGTCCTCATAAGTCATCTCTCCGCTTGCGATTCCGGTCTCGATATCTTTTCTGGTCTTCCATGCAAGGGAATAGATCAGGCGGAGTCTCATGGGATCGTCGGGATCATCTTCGTTAAAGAGGATCCTGTTACCGTTCTCATCTGTGATGGAAGCGGCATCTTCCATAAGCTCCCATGCCTCGTCCCTTGACCAGTTCTCACGGGCGGTTATTTCGTTGATCGCAAAGATGTATTTGTCTCTGTAGGTGTCGATGAGAGCATCTGCCTCAGCGGGTATACCGCAGTCATCGAATTTGATGCCTGCGTTGGTCATGGCATCGGCATATCCGAGGATCTCATCATAATCCATTCTTGACTGAATATAGAGGCCTGAACTTACCTTCTGTCCGTCCAGAAGAGCAATGGAAGCTCTGACCTGTGCGGCGTACTTTTCGAATACTTCGGCAGCTTCTTTGGAAACATCATCGGCAAGTCCGTACTTTCCGGCAAGGGTGATGTATCCGTCGAGAGCATTTCCGTAATCTTCGGTGATATATTCGGACTTGTCGCCTTCTTCAACAGCGGCGTAGATCTCGTCCATTATGTCACTGATCTCCTGACGTCTTGCTTCGTCTGCTTCGGGATCTTCCTCGGGCTCTTCGCCTTCTTCGCCATCGCCTTCCTCATCGGATGTTTCATCGCCCGGATTGTCGATGCTTTCTTCGGAATCGTGTGTATTTCCGGATCCCATTCCTGAGAATACTCCGGCAGATTTAAGCGCAAGAAGTATTGCTACGATAATCGCACAGATCGCAAGCACGATAAGAATGATAAGTCCCTTGGAACTCTTCTTAGGTTTTTCTTCGGCAGCGGGAGAACTCTGAACGGGAGCATCCTGAGCAGCCTGTGCGGGCTCTTTTGCTGTTGAAGCAAGTACGGATGAAGCGCCTGCGGGCTTTTGGGTTTTATCAACAGCGGTTCCGCACTTGGTACAGAATTTGGCTCCGGGCTGCATCTTTGCTCCGCACTTGATACAGAAAACAGGGGGAGCGGAGACGGGAGTCTTTACGATAAGTGACTCGGGATCTTTGATATCGGGCTCTGCCTTGATGTTCTCGGGCTTTATGGGCTCGATCTTAGCGGTTCCCTGTTTTGCGGGCTCTTCCTTTTTTACCTCAGGCTCTGTAAGGTTCATGGGCTTGGGGGTTATGATAACGGGCTGAGCGGAAGCGGGCTTCTTTTCCTCTGCCTTGGTTTCTTCTTTTGCAGATTCTTCCTTTTTAACTTCTTCAGCTGAAGGAGTGTTGTTTTCAGGAATCTTGGTTCCGCACTTGATGCAGAATTTTTCCTGACCTGTGAGTTCGGTCTGACAATTAGGACATTTCATATTTAATATCTCCCTTTTATCATATGAGAGCGGTTTAACGGATTATGTAAACCGGTGACCTATCCGTTGAAAAAACCGTCTTCCATATTGAAAACACTACATTATACATATTTATAGGTACTTCATCAATTATATATACCATAGAATATTATTGCAATAAGCCTGTAAAGCAAATATAATTTTGAATGTATATGGGTGGTGATATGGTTGAAGTCAGTAATATCCGCAAATCATACGGTAGGAAGCTCATTCTCGACGGAGTAGGGTTTTCGGCACAGCCCGGTGAGCAGATAGCACTTGTCGGCAGAAACGGCTGCGGCAAGAGTACTCTCATGCAGATAATGGCAGGTCTGATAAAAGCTGATTCCGGAACTGTATCTTATTTCGGACAAGGTATTAAAACCGGACGCAGTTTTTCACATATCGTCGGTTATCTGCCTCAGGAGAATCCTCTTATAGAAGAGCTGTCCGTTGCAGACAATATTTCACTTTGGTCCGGCAGGAGGGTCCGCCCCGATGATGAAGTCGTAAAGATGTTTCATCTGAAGGATATGCTTAAGGATCCGGTATATAAACTGTCGGGAGGGATGAAGCGAAGAGTGGCTATTGCCTGTGCTTGTGTGCATATGCCGCCGGTAATGCTTATGGATGAGCCGACTGCAGCACTTGATATCTACTACAGACTTGAAGTCAGAAAGTGGATGAAGCAGTACAGGGAAATGAACGGAACCATTATCACCGTTACTCACGATTCCGACGAGATGTCGGATTCGACGAGGTGCCTTCTTATTGAAGACGGCATCATCAAAGAATACGAGGAGGAAAAGAAAAATGCATTTTGATCCAAACACAGGCGAAAAGATCATGGATCCCGGTGACGAGATTCAGGCTACCGCCGAAAATACCGCAAATCAGGCACAGGCAGCTGCTTCTCAGGCTGCAGAGCAGGTACAGGCTGATGCAGCTCAGGCTAACAACGCAGCAGCTCAGCAGGCAGCACAGAATGCCGCTCAGTTCCAGCAGGCACCTCAGTTCCAGCAGGCACCTCAGTTTCAGCAGGCTCCTTCTGATTCAAACAGCGTTAAGAAGGGCATGCCCATCGGTGTTGTCATCGGTATCGTAGCTGCAGTTCTTGCAGTTATCGGAGTAGTCGCTTTCTTTGCTTTCAAGGGATTGGGAGCAAAGGTATCGCTTCTTAATACATTGACCCACGCTTATGACGGAGAGTACCTTTCCGAAGCAACCAGAAATATCGCTTACAAGCCTTTCAACGATGTTACCATCAAGTATGAGATAGAGATGGATGATGTTGAGGCTGTCATGAGCTTTGCAAGCGAGCACTCTTCTCACACAAGAAGTGTTTATGCTGAGGTTACATACGACGGATTTACCGTAGATGCAACCGCTTATATCGATGAGAAACAGATTCTCGCTTCTTGCCCTCTTGTCGGCGATTATCTCTTCACATACGATTATTCAAACGACAAGCACGACGGAATTATCGCAGACGCTCTTGATGAAATGGACCTTGAGGTATCCGATCTTAATGCACTGATTGCATTCCTTAATGACAATTCCGGCTCTATCGAGAAGTTCTACGGCAAGTCCGTTGCATATTTTACCGATTGTGCAGCTAGTCTTGATTTCAAAAAGACCGGAAACAAGGAAACCTTTACCGTTAACGGAGACAAGGTTGATTGCAAGGAGTACAGAGCTACTTTTTCGGAAGAGACCTTAGCCGGATGGATCAGCGGATATCAGGAGATCGTTGAAGAGTTCGTAGAGAACAATTCCAATCTTGTAGAAACCTTCGAAGAGCTTAGCGGCGAAGACCTCGATATCGAGGATGCATTTGAAACCATTCTTGACGAGCTTGACGGTGATGAGGAAGCTTACATTTCTATCTTCACCAAAGGTAACACCACTGCAGCTATCCGTATTACCAATTCTGACGAAGATCAGTATTATGAGATCCAGCTTCAGGGAGGAGATTACCTCGCTCAGAATGTAGAGATCATCTTTAATGACGACGGAGATGAGGAGACCATCCTCACTGTTTCCGGTAAAACCAAGGGTGATGTTCAGACTACCACCATTGAGGCTGAGGATGACAGCTTCACATTCGAGTATTCTTACGACAAGAAGACCGGTGCGCTTGATATGACCATGGAGCAGTTTGGCCGTGAGGTTTATTCCTGCGAAGCTACCATTACCGTCGATAAGAATTCATACTCTATTGAATTCGAGAGCCTTTCTTCTTATGGAATGGACCTCGATTTTGATAAGTACATCGTAACTATTTCCACCAAGGCCGAGATCGTTAAGCCTAAAGGAGAAGAGTTCGACCTCGGAGCTGCCGATGAGGATGATTTTGAGGATCTTTATGAGGAGGTCGTGGAAGAGATCATGGATAATGACGAGCTTCAGGAACTCCTTGAGGAACTTGATCTTAACAGCTTGTATTATGGTTTCTGATCTGACCGTAACTTGTCGGTGTGAGAACCACTCTTTGGAATGAACTATTCTTTACAGTACATAAGAATAGAGCTTAAAAGAGCCGCTCATGCTTTGATGAGCGGTATGGTTACACTTATAATTATATCTGTTATTACACTGGGCTCTGCGGCAGCGTTATATACGCTACTGCAGAGCCTTGGTATTTCAGAGCCTGTTAAGATCGCTGTTTCCACACCCGGAGACGGATCGATGTCGAAGCTTGCGATCAGACTTTTGCAGGGTATGGATTCCATCAAGGTCGTCTGTGAATTCGAACTGACTGATGAAGCTGATGCCAGAGAAGGTGTATATAGCGGAAAATACGGTGCTGCGATAGTTTTGCCGGAGAATTTCTATGAGGGTGTTAACACCGGAGTGAATCCTCCCGCACTTATCCTTATGCCCGCGGAAATGACCGAAGGACTTAAGAATTTCGGAGATCTTCTGGAAGCTTCGGTTTCCCTTGTCGATACGGTGGAAGGCGGAATATATGCCGTATCGGATGCATACTATACTTATGGTATGTATGTCAGTAAGACGGACATGGAAAACTATCTTACAAATCTTGCTTTTGATACGCTTCTTAACAGGATCAAGTTTTTTGATGAAGAGCTTGAATCCTCACTCGATGTGGATGATCTGGTATCTTATGCGGTTGTATCTGCATGTCTTTTGATCCTTTTGGTTACCTGCACGGGATTCGGATATCTGTATTCCAAAAGAACAAGGGCCGTCGAGTATCTTCTTAAGAGAAACGGTATCGGTCCCGTCAAAAAAGGATTTGTAAGGTTGTTTGTCATGATGCTCCAGCTGATAGCGATCTATCTTGTGTTTATGCTGGTTGTTTTGATCGCATCCCGCGTTATGGCTTCTTCGGATAATGAGGCTTTTGTTCTTGCGGGAAAATCTCTTGCGGAAGCTCTGGACGTGCTTAAAGCTTTCGGGAATGTCTTACCCGTTCTCTTTTGCATATGCGGATTTACGCATCTTATCTATTCGCTTCTCGGAAGCAGGGAGGACTCGGGCCTTATCCTTCTTATCGTTTTCATGATCATGCTTATAGTCGGAGGGTGCATCGTTCCTTCCGTATTTCTCCCCGATTCGATAGAAACTCTCGGGGCATATCTTCCTGCGGCTCTTTGGAGAAATGATATCTTCTCCGGAGGTCTTGCAAGGGAACTTATTATGGGCGCTTTGCTTTTCGCCGGAGGGGAGGGAATCACATGTCTGTATACATGAGCAGGTTTTTTCTTTTCCTAAAGGCGAGACTGAAAAGTCCTTTTACTTATATATGGATAGTTCTCATCGCTTTCTCTCTTTTCCTTGTATCCGAATCTGTCATTCCTCTTTCGGAGCCTTCGGAAGTTCTTATCCTTAATGAAGCGGGTGAGTACGGGGAGAAGGTTTTTGGCCTTCTGGAGATTACCGCGGA